>ENA-UOOR01000208-UOOR01000208.1-fermentation-metagenome-genome-assembly--contig:-NODE-208-length-89166-cov-19.179181_pt1 | contig 89166 bp, 85 predicted proteins | sample MGYA00245780_ERZ724029 | MGnify/ENA primary metagenome ERZ724029 (study PRJEB28704, sample SAMN03018315) | fermentation metagenome | biome: anthropogenic terrestrial biome; feature: soil; material...
AAGCCCTTTCGGTTGCTTGATTTAAAATATTGTCTAACTTTTTGGGGTCAATTCATACACATGCCTGCGGGACTTTTTTGTTTTATTCGCGGTCTTTTGCCATGTAAAAAATCGCCATGGCATCAGGGCCGGTATGTGCGCCGATGACAGGTCCCAGTGAATTGACAAAAATATGAGACGGCTTAAAGCGGGCATGTACTTCTTTTTCAACTGCCTTTGCATCTGCCGCACAGTCCGCATGAACGATGAAAACGGTTTGCAGAGAAGTGTCTTTTGTAAAGCGAGTTTCCATTTTGTTCAGCAGGTTCAAAATGGCATTGCGGCGGCCGCGGGCTTTTTCCCGAACAATCAGTTTGCCTTCCTGGTTGATTTGCAGAATCGGTTTAATGCCGAGCATAGAGCCGACCAGTGCCGCAGCGGCATTTACGCGCCCGCCGCGTTTCAAATGGTTCAAATCATCTACCATGAACCATCCGGAAACACAGAAACGGTACACCTCTGTCCATGCTTTCAGTTCATGCAGGCTCAAGTTCTCCTGCTGCTGTTTGCAGCAGGCAAGATATACCAGCAAACCTTCTCCCAGTGTGGCGGTTAGGCTGTCCACACCTTCTATACAGCGCTGGGGGTACTCTTTGCGTAGCGCCTCCATTGCCTCATAGGCGCGCTGCCACGTGCCGGACAGACCGCTGGAAAAAGCAATGTATAAAATATCCTTTCCCGCTTCCAGATAGGGGCGAAACGCGTCCACATAATCGGCTGCGGTAATCTGTGAAGTAGTCACCCATTTTCCGGCGCGCAGGGCATCGTAGAAGTCATGCGAGGGAAAATCATGGTTATCCGAATACTGGTAATATTCTTTGCCGTCCATCATAAAAGGCATGGGAATAACGGCCAACCCCAGCTTCTTGACCAAGTCGACAGGCAGGTCGCAGGTTGCGTCGGTAATAATCTGATAAGAACTGTCCATAGGGAGGACGGCCTCCTTTAACGGGATACATTTCCATATAAAAATCATACATGAAGTATACATCATCATAGCACAAAACGGGAAGATTGTCTACAAAAGCAGACAGAAAGGTCTATGCAGAATGCTGTAGGAAACTGCTGCTCACATATGAAACTTTGCCGCACAGCAACGCCCCTCGCAGGGCCAAAGAAAGTCGCTTGCTGGGGCCGACCGTTTGGCGCCTGTGAGGGGCGTTTGTTAGGTGTGTTGTTTTTAAGAAGAACGCAAAAATTAGAACTTTTTTGCGGTTCTGACTGAGGTAAGGTCTTTTTGAATTTCTTCCATGGGCATATTGCCGACAGCGTCCATTGCGGCGAGCACGGCGCCTTCTACCAGCGGACAGTCAGCCATTTCAACCTTTTTGTCCGGCATCATTTCAAGCACCATTTGTGTTGTCATAACGGCGCTTCCCATATCCACCAGGACAAGAACGCCATCGTCCGAGTAAACTGATTCGATTGCATGCTGAACTTTTTCAAAACTGGTGCCCAGTGCACCGTTTTCCAAACCGCCGGCCGGCGCCATTTTGGCGTCCGGTGCCATCATAGAAGCAAGCTCTATTACACTTTTTGCCAGATTGCTGCTGTGGGATACAATTACAATTCCTATCAATCGGGAGTCCTCCTTACACAATCGTTTCTGTTGCTGCTTCCACCATCAGGGCAAAGGAGGCTGCACCGGGGTCTATGTGACCAATGCCGCGCTCCCCCAGGTAGCTGGCGCGTCCCTTTTTTGCAACTAGGCCGGCAGTGTGTGCAGCGCCTTTTTTGGCTGCTGCTGTGCCGAGCGTGAGCATTTCTTTAGGCGTTTTTCCCGCTTCGGCAGCTTTTTTCATGGCATCCAGTGCGGGAATTATGGCGTCCAGCATCGTGGCATCTTCCGGTTCTGCATGGCCGCGCTGTTTGACACCGGCTGCTGCAGCGTCCATGAGATTTAAAAAATCATCCGTACTGATTTCCGTTTTGCTGCCAACAGCCATACCGGCGCGCATGAATGCGGTGCCGTAAAGGGGACCAGAGGCCCCGCCGACAGTTGAAACCAGTGTCATGCCCACTGTTTTCAAGATTGTTCCAATATCTTTGTCCTCCAGCAAGGGCAGCTTGGCGTCGACGGCTGTGAACCCGCGTGCCATATTAATGCCGTGGTCACTGTCACCGATGGGCTTGTCCAGTTCTGTCAGGTAATCTTCTTTTTCTTTTATTTTTGTGCTGACAGCACTGATAACTTTTAAGACTGTTTTTGAATCTGTCATTGCCAGTTCCTTTCCGTATTTACGTAAGCCTCTACCCAAGCACTTTAAACGAAGGGGTGTCTGCCGGAGCGTCCAGCAGTTTCTTCATTTCATCATCCAGACGCAAGAGAGAAAGCGAGAATCCCTGCATTTCAATAGAGGTCATATAGTTCCCGACAAAAGTCCGGTATACATGAATGCCCTTCTTTTGCAGGACGTCCTGCACATGATTGTTGAGAACGAACAGTTCCATAAGTGGCGTTCCACCGGAACCATTGACCATGACAGCCACGTCTGTGCCAGAGTAGTCGATATCAGCCAGAATTTTATCCAGCACGATGTCCACAATCTCGTTCGCAGGTTTGATTCCTTCACGGTGTGTGCCGGGTTCCCCATGAATTCCAATACCAACTTCCATTTCGTTTTCATCGAGAGTAAAGCCCGGCTTGCCGGAAGCAGGCACTGTGCACGGATTGATGGCAACACCCATGGTGCGGACGTTGTCGATAACCTTTTGGGCAATCGTCTGCACTTCATCGAGGGAGCCGCCTGCCTCCGCCTTTGCACCGGCAATTTTGTGTACGAATACCGTACCCGCCACGCCGCGGCGCCCCACGGTAAACGAGGAGTTCTTAACGGCCACGTCATCATTGGTGACCACATGCTTTACAGAAATGCCCTCACTTTGGGCCATTTCTTCCGCCATCTCAAAATTCATGACGTCGCCGGTGTAGTTTTTAACAACCATCAGAACGCCCTGCTCTGTTGCAACTTCATGAATGCCGGCCAAAATTTGGTCGGGGGTAGGGGAAGTGAATACCGGACCAGGGACAGCCGCGTCTAGCATTCCGCGCCCAACGTAGCCTGCGTGCGCCGGTTCATGGCCGCTGCCGCCGCCCGAGATAAGGGCAACTTTATTGGTCTTTTTTTCTGCACGGACAAGCACGTTTGTGCCTTCTACTCTTTTGAGATACTGAGGATAAGCTTTGACCATACCCTCAATCATTTCTTCTTCTACATTGTTCACGTCATTGATGAACTTTTTCATGGACAAGCCCTCACTTTATCATAAAAAATCGCAGACGCTGGACCTCATCATATTATTTTGTTTGTTTGGTTTTTGCTTTTTTTGCGGCGGACTCTTTATCCTCTTCAGTATCCTCGTCACAGTTCATATTGCTGAGGCTGCAGGACGTGTCATCGTCTTTTCCCAGACAGTTCATGTCGTTCAAGCTGCACTCGTCGGCATTGTCTTTTCCCAGACAATTCATATCGTTTAGGCCGCATCTTTTGTCATCATCTGAAGTTGCGCCATTCATGTTGTGCAGGCCGAGTTCTTTTTTCTTGCTCATGGATAAATCCTCCTTTTGTTTTTTCGCATATAGCTGTTACCTTTGCATTATATCGTAAATGGGTGAAAAATCAAGAACATATTGTTAAATGTTTTGACATTATATGCGATATGTCAAATTTTATTGTGAAAAATAACGGATATGGGCGGCCTTTTTCCACGGCGTTCCGGGCGGAAAATAAGCGAGAGGGCGGCTATTGACGGCGTGACGATTTAGGAACTAACCGGCATGCTGAAAAAGAGATAGAAGGTGTACAAAAGGCAAAAATTAAAAACTGTATGAAAATTTAAAATAAATCTTGACATTATTTTATACAATGACTATAATATGAACTGAAAAGAAATGCTGGTGGACGTTATACAAGGAACAAAAGAAATCCACAGCAGACAATTCAATAAGAATTACCCTGAGAAATAGAGTATGGAAAATTTCTGCCTGAAATATGGCGGTGCTTTTCTATACTCTTCTTTTTTCGATAAAATACATCTGGAGGTCACGGATGGAACAAAAATTCTATGATGCCGTTCGACAGAATCCGGTCATAGCGGCAGTCAAAAACAACGAGGGACTGGAGGAATGCCTTAAGCACGAAGAAATAAAGGTTGTCTTTATTTTATATGGAGACATCTGCAATATTCCCCGAATTGTTGACAAAATCGTGTCTGCCGGAAAAATTGCGATGGTGCATGTGGACCTGATTGGAGGCCTTTCCGCCAAAGAAATAGCGGTTGACTATATTCATAGGAATACCAAAGCGGACGGCATTATTTCGACCCGCAAAAACTTAATTCAGCGGGCAAAGGAACTGCACATGTACACGGTCTTTCGTATTTTTGTCATTGATTCTATGGCCCTTGCGGAAACGAGAAATGTGTCGGATATCCGTCCTGATTTTTTGGAAATTCTGCCGGGCGTCATGCCGGACATCATTCGGGATATTCGCTGCATGACCAACGTGCCGCTGCTTACCGGCGGTTTGATTCGGAAAAAGCAGGACGTTATCAATGCCCTGCAGGCCGGCGCGATGGCCATTTCAGCGACAAACGAAAAAGTGTGGGATATGTAAGCCGGATTGGGAAAAGGAAGTGCCGGATTATGCGCTGTATGACAAAAGAGCGGATTGTAGAAACGCTTCGGGACCTAATGAAGGAAAGGCCACTCAACAAAATTACGGTTCAGAACATAATGGACCGGGCCAACATGAAGCGCCAAAGCTTTTATTATCATTTTCAGGACATTTATGATGTGCTGGATTGGGAAATAAACACAAACTTGATTGCGCCGCTGTCAGGTCCCGAAAACGCGGACTGTGAAATATGGCTGTATCATATGATGGTTCTTATCGACAGCAATCGTGTGTTTTACAGAAAAACGCTGGTGGAGGTCGGCCGGACGCTGACTATGCAGAAATGGCTTCCCGTTTTTTCAGATAAACTGCTGACGCTGTACCCGGACAAACTGCAGCGGGTGGAAGAACTTTCAGACAATGACAGGTTTGCACTTGAGTTTTTTGCACGGGCAGCCATTAACAATTTGATGGATTCGCTGATAGACCGTAAAACGTTTGACTACAAAACCGGCCGAGAAAGAATTCATATCCTCTGCAGTATCCTGCAGGGCCGCAGAATGTTTGAACAAAATCCCATTGTATGTTTCCCGTACTGCACAACCACGGCATAACAGTAGCTGCCATTATTGCTCCGCTGTAACAGGGCGGAGCTTTCACCGGACCTTTCGAGATGAAAATGCCTATAAAATACAAGATGTTTTATAAAAATATAGATAAATTGAGCATGCCATTGTGGGCTGCCCAACATACTGAGTTCCCCGCCACAAAGAGGAACAGAAAAAAGCATACAGCTGTCATCAGGACAGATGTAATAAAAGGAGGATGTTGTAAAATGGGAAAGTATATCATGGCTTTGGATGCTGGGACGACGTCCAACCGCTGCATTCTTTTTAATGAAAAGGGAGAGATATGCAGTGTAGCACAGAAGGAATTCACGCAGTATTTTCCGAAACCGGGCTGGGTGGAACATGACGCAGACGAGATTTGGGCGACACAGCTCAGCGTTGCCGTTGAGGCAATGCAGAAGATTGGTGCAACTGCTTCTGACATTGCAGCAATCGGGATTGCAAACCAGCGTGAAACAACCATCGTCTGGGACAAGAACACGGGTGAGCCGGTCTATCATGCCATTGTGTGGCAGTGCCGCCGTACCAGCGAGTATGCGGATTCTTTGAAGGCAAAAGGATTGACAGAAGCTTTCCGTGCCAAAACGGGACTGGTCATTGATGCCTACTTCTCCGCAACAAAACTTCACTGGATTTTGGAAAATGTGCCAGGTGTACGCGAGCGCGCGGAAAAAGGTGACCTGTATTTTGGCACCGTCGACAGCTGGCTAATGTGGAAGCTTTCGGGCAGAAAAATTCATGCAACCGACTATTCCAACGCCTCTCGCACAATGCTTTTCAATATCAATACCCTGCAGTGGGACAAGGATATTCTTGAGGAGCTGGATATTCCGGGAAGTATGCTGCCAACACCGATGCCGTCCAGCGGACTCTTTGGCTATTCGGACCCGCAGTTCCTCGGTGCAACTATTCCGATTACCGGTGTTGCCGGTGACCAGCAGGCAGCTTTGTTCGGGCAGACCTGTTTCGAGCCGGGCGAAGCGAAAAATACATACGGCACAGGCTGCTTTATGCTGATGAACACAGGCGAAAAACCGGTGTTTTCCAAAAACGGTCTGGTAACCACCGTGGCATGGGGGCTGGACGGAAAAGTAAACTATGCACTGGAGGGTTCCATCTTTGTCGCGGGCGCGGCGATTCAGTGGCTGCGAGACCAGCTGAAAATAATTGATACTTCACCGGATTCCGAATATATGGCAACACGCGTCAAAGATACAAACGGGTGCTATGTGGTGCCGGCCTTTACAGGACTTGGTGCACCGCATTGGGACCAATACGCGCGCGGCACTATCGTCGGGCTGACCAGAGGCTGCAATAAATATCATATTATCCGCGCTACATTGGACAGCCTTTGCTATCAGGTAAACGATGTACTGCAGGCCATGCGTGCTGATTCCGGAATTGACCTTACCAGCCTGAAAGTGGACGGCGGCGCCTGCGCCAACAACTACCTGATGCAGACACAGGCTGACATTATCAACGCACCGGTTATGCGGCCTACCTGTATTGAAACGACCGCAATGGGTGCTGCTTATCTGGCAGGACTTGCTGTAAAGTATTGGGGCAGCACAAAGGATATCCAGAATAACTGGGCAATCGACCGCACCTTCCAGCCGGAAATTACGGACGACAAACGCGCAGCCATGATTAAAGGCTGGAACAAAGCTGTGAAGTGCTCGTTCGGCTGGGCAAAGGATGAATAATTCAAGGGAGCAGAGAAAAGTAAGGAGGAACAGGAACCATGTTAGCATACATAAGTGAATTTGTTGGTACGTGTATCCTGATTATTCTGGGCGACGGCGTTGTTGCAAACGTTACTCTGAATAAGTCAGGAATGAAGGGAGCCGGTTCTATTCAAATAACGCTTGGCTGGGGCCTTGCCGTTATGCTGCCGGGTATTTGTTTCGGCGCTGCATCAGGAGCCAGCTTTAACCCGGCCCTGACGCTTGCACTGGCGGTCAACGGAACTTTCCGCTGGGACCTTGTGCTGGGATATATCATTGCGCAGATTGCTGGTGCTTTGCTTGGCGGCATCATTGTATATCTGCTCTTCAAGGACCAGTTTGATGCGACGGACAGCCCGGCCACAAAGCTCGGCGTGTTCTCGACCGCCCCTGCGATTGAAGACATTCCGCGCAATATCTTCTCAGAATTTGTCGGTACCTTTGTCCTTGTCTTTATCATCCTTGGTTTGGGACAGGTTCCGCAGCTGAATGCAGGCGTTGGCAAAATCCTCGTTAACGCCATCATCGTTTCCATCGGCATGAGCCTTGGCGGGCTGACCGGATATGCGATTAACCCGGCTCGTGACCTTGGTCCCCGGATTGCACATGCAATTCTGCCGATTAAGGGCAAGGGCAGCAGCAATTGGAAATATGGACTGATTGTTCCGATTCTTGGGCCAATCCTCGGTGCACTTGCAGCTGTTGGTGTTTATAAACTGATTCCGTGGGCAGCTACCGTAACGCTCGCTCCATAAGATACATCAATTTTATAAGTTCCCGTAGAGAGTAGAGAATCGGGTAGTTCTGGCCGTCCCAGACGAATGCGTTTTGGGACAAGGGAACAGAACTGCCCGTTTTTTATCAAAAAATACAGAAAAACAATAAAAAGGAGTGACAGCACCATGTATGATATTATCATTATTGGAGCCGGTGTCACAGGATGTTCCGTTGCGCGGTATCTTTCCAGATACCAGGCAAAAGTGTGTGTGGTAGAGCGGGCGGATGATGTCTGCTGTGGGACCTCAAAGGCCAACAGTGCCATTGTTCATGCTGGCTATGACGCTGCACACGGCAGCCTGATGGCGAAAATGAATGTAAAGGGAAGCCAGATGATGCCCGCACTGGCAAAAGAACTGGATTTTCCGTTTCAGCAGAATGGCAGTCTTGTGGTTTGTATGCATGAAGACGATATGCTGTATTTAAAAGAGCTGTATGAGAACGGCATTAAAAACGGCGTTAAAGGTTTGGAAATCGTAGGGAAAGAGCGTATGCGGGAACTGGAACCAAATGTAAGCGATGACGCGGTGGCGGCCTTGTGGGCACCGACCGCCGGTATTGTGTGTCCGTTCACCCTTACGATTGCGCTCGCTGAAAATGCAAATACAAATGGTGTGGACTTCAAGTTTAATACAGAAGTGACGGCGGTCGTCAGAAACGGCGACCACTGGACAGTACAGACAAATCAGGGTGCGCTGGACACAAACTATGTTGTCAATGCAGCAGGACTTTACGCCGATGTTTTTCACAACATGGTATCCGCGAAAAAAATTCACATTACACCCCGCCGCGGAGATTATTTTATTCTTGACCATGCGACGGACGGTTTTGTAAAGCATACTGTGTTTCAGCTTCCCGGAAAATACGGAAAAGGTGTTTTGGTTGCGCCCACTGTCCACGGAAATACAATCGTTGGACCAACCGCAGTTGACATTGAAGATAAAGAAGGAACGAACACAACCCTTGCTGGACTGGATGAAGTGACGGCCAAGGCAGACATTGCCATTCAAAACATTCCGCTCCGTCAGACCATTACCAGCTTTGCCGGACTGCGTGCACACGAGGACCACCACGAGTTTATTATCGGCGAGGCAGAGGACGCACCACATTTCATTGACTGTGCGGGCATTGAGTCACCGGGGCTTTCTTCCTCACCAGCTATTGGCATGACCGTAGCGGACCTTCTGCGGGACAAAATGCACCTGCAGCCGAACCCGAAGTTCAATGGAGTTCGCAAAGGTATTATAGACCCGAAAACGCTTTCCCTTCAGGAGCGGGCAGAGCTCATTCAAAAAGATCCAGCTTACGGTCAGATTGTCTGCCGCTGTGAAAGTGTTACAGAAGGGCAGATACTGGATGCCATTCACCGTCCGCTTGGAGCAAAAAGCATTGATGGTGTTAAATTCCGTACCCGTGCAGGCATGGGACGCTGTCAGGCAGGTTTCTGTACACCGCGTGTGATTGAAATTCTTGCCCGTGAACTGGGCGTTGGACAGAATGAAATCACGAAAAACGGCGGCGCCTCCAAACTAATTGTCGGCAATACAAAAGACAGGGCATAGGGGGAAAAGAATATGGAAAATTATGATATTATCATTATTGGCGGCGGTCCGGCCGGATTGGCGGCGGCCGTGTCTGCCCACGATGCCGGTGCGGAAAACATTTTGATTCTGGAAAGGGACAACCGTCTGGGTGGTATTCTTAACCAGTGTATTCATAACGGCTTTGGCCTTCATACATTTAAAGAAGAATTGACCGGACCGGAATATGCACAGCGCTTTATCGACCAAGTGAAAGAAAGAAAAATTCCGTACAAGCTGAATACCATGGTTATGGATATTTCCAAAGATAAGGTTGTTACGGCAATGAATCGTACCGACGGCCTCTTTCAGATAAAGGCGAAAGCGGTTATTCTGACCATGGGCTGCCGTGAACGTCCGCGCGGTGCCCTGAATATTCCGGGATTTCGTCCGGCGGGCATTTACACAGCCGGTACGGCACAGCGGCTGGTTAATATCGAAGGTTATATGCCGGGACGCCGTGTCGTTATTCTCGGCTCCGGAGATATTGGCCTGATTATGGCACGCCGTATGACGCTGGAAGGGGCAAAGGTCTTGGTCGTGGCGGAGCTGATGCCGTTCTCCGGCGGCCTGAAACGCAATATTGTGCAGTGCCTGGATGACTTCCATATTCCGTTGAAACTAAGCCATACAGTCATTGACGTTGAGGGCAAGGAAAGACTGACAGGCCTGACCATTGCAGCAGTAGATGAAAACAGACGGCCGATTCCGGGAACCGAAGAGCGCTACGATTGTGATACCCTTCTTCTTTCCTGTGGCCTAATTCCCGAAAATGAGCTTTCCAGGGGAATGGGTGTGGAACTGAACCGCATTACCAACGGGCCTAAAGTCAATGAAAGCCTTGAAACTTCCATTCCGGGCGTATTTGCGGCTGGCAATGTCCTGCATGTACATGACCTTGTCGACTATGTCAGCGAAGAAGCGGGTGCCGCCGGCCGTGCGGCGGCTGCGTATGTTGCTGCAGATGGAAACGAAAGCGGACGCAGAGAAATTCCGATCCACGTTGCGGGCGGTCCCCGCTACACGGTTCCATGCACGATTGACCCGAAATATGCGGGTAATAAAGAAACCGTTCGCTTCCGTGTAGGCAGCGTTATGAAGAATCACTTTGTCAATGTCTACCTTGACGGCGAACGTGTGATTCACCGCAAACGTCCTGTCATGGCACCTGGCGAGATGGAAGAAGTCGTTCTTACACGCAGTATGTTTGACGCACATCCGGACCTTTCTGATATCAGCATCAAAGTAGAGGAGGCATAATGAAGATGGATACAAAACATCTTACATGTATTGGCTGCCCACTTGGCTGCCAGATAACTGTTGCCATGGCGGGCGGCAAAGTGACCTCTGTCACTGGAAATACCTGCCCACGCGGTGACGCGTATGCCCGCAAAGAAGTGACCAATCCGACACGCATTGTCACCAGTTCTGTACGTGTGTCCGGCAGCAGAACTGGTGCCGTGACGGTTTCCTGCAAAACACGCACAGATGTCCCCAAAAGTAAAATTTTCAATTGTGTACATGACTTGGTTGGCATTTCTGTTCCAGCACCAGTCAAAATTGGTGATGTGGTTAAAGTAAATGTGGCTGGCACGGGTGTTGACATGATTGCCACGAAGAACGTAGAATAAAACCTTCAATTCTGTGATAGAAAGGATAGAAGAAAAGCATATCCGGGATAAGCGAGCCGGATATGCTTTTCTTTTTTCCGTCTATCAAAAAGAGCCGCTGCAGACACAGAAAACTGTGCTGCAACGGCTCATATCATTTTCAAAGGCCCGCCCGGCCGTAAAGTGCAGAAATAACCTGCCTACGAAAGACAGGTGGGTGTCCGCCCGGCGGCTTCGTACTCCCAGCTTCCGGCCCGAGGGCCGGGAGGTCTGCGTTCCACCGCCGGAACAAAACTCCCGATTTAAAATTGTAGGGTTATTCTATGCACAGGTCCGCGTACCGGGCAGGAAGCGTCCCATAATATTAGTCTTTTTCATCCTCAAAAGCTGCCCCGTCATCGGGGTATAAATCTGCAAAGTGTTCTTCAAACTGTGCAGCCAGACTGTTGAGCAGAGCATCATCTTCCACTTCGGCCAGCTCCTGCTCACCGTCATGGTCGTAACTTTGAAAGATGTAGTAAGTTCCCTCGTCGTTTACCTTGTCCTGGGCATTTTCAAAGGTAGGCAGCAGCGCATAAAACGTGCCGTCGTCGTTGTCAATGACATCCAGGACCTCGAATTCATGCTCGTGTCCTTCTTCATCGACCAGTGTGAACAGGTCGGGGCCAAATTCGTTGCTCATTACAGAAGTTGCCTCCACACAGCCGGGGCTATGGCACCCGGCAGATTTCTTTATGCTGCTGTAAAAACGGACCATGGAAAAGCAGGACGTACGCCGGTGCTTTTCACAAGTCCTATTGTACACAGCGCTAGGAAAGAAGTCAAGATGCAATTTTTTGACAGGAGAGCGAAAAATGGCATTTTCTATAGAAAAATTTCAAAATGTATAAAATAAGTATTGACAATCTACACATAATCCACTATACTATAGACAGAAACAAGGAAACAGGCAGACAGAACCACAACAGCCGACCGCAGGTGGGCACCAAAAAAGGTACCTGCAGTACGGGAGGCGGAAAAACGGAAATGTCAGCCGGTTCCTTGTGAAAGTATAAAAAGCGGGTACTGTGAGTAGTGCCAGTGAGGAAAGGAGCGAGTCCCATGGACGAAGAACCGATCGGCAGTTTTGCAGTGCAGTCTGTGTGCGGCTGCGCTGCTGAAAACTGACACAAGGAGTCCCCTGTAAGGGCCTCCGGCCAGCTGCAGGGTGCAGCGGCCGAGCCGATAAAGTTTAACGCCGCAGCAGAAAGTCGGACAGCCGCAAAACCGGCAAACGGCAAAGTAGGCGGGCGAAGGGCAACGGCAAAAAAGCTGGTGCGGACTGCACAAAGCGATACGGACGGATGAAATCGGGAGCAGGTATCCGGTAAATGCCTGTCATCTGAAAAGTAACCGCCGACAGCCAAAATGCGTCAGCACCGTATAAGCGGAGGGAATGTAGTCCAATGTACAGTGTTTAGATGTTTTGGAAGCCCGTAAGGTAACCGAAAGTGACCAGACCAGTAGAAAGGATTTGATTCCCAAAGACAGGATGAGAGCCTTATCTTCTTGGAAAGGAAGGATACTTGTTACGAGCGGTACAAAAAGGTCGAGCACTTCAGAGTGAACTGGAATTGGCAGCCTCAACATAAAGCCTGATTCAGCAGGCAGCCCTGCGGGGCATAAGAAGATGAGATGTCTCCAATAAAGCAGTAGAAAACACCTGGAGTACTCGAAGGACACAGAACATCCGGGTGAAACCAATGCAGTAGATGTAAAAATACCGAAAGAGCGTTGGCTCTGCAAAGTTAGGGAACGAAAAGAGAACGGTTCCGGTTAGGCCGCCATGCGGCCGCCGGGGCCGCTCTCTTTTTGTGTAGCTTTTCACTGGGATAATGGTACTATTTTATGGCGGCGGCAGCTGGAATATGCAGAAAAAATTTTTTTAAATAGCTTTCATTGGTTTTGCGAACCAAACAGGTTTGTTCGCTGGATGCGGTTGCAAACACAGCCAGCTGTGTGGTACATTATTTGTAGACAATTCCTGTTTTTGCGTCAAAATTAAAACTATCAGGAGGATAAAATGGACATTAAAGAAGAAGCCATGCAGATGCACCGCAAATGGGCGGGAAAGCTGGAGGTCCACTCCCGTGTGCCGGTGAAAAACAGCCATGACCTTTCGCTGGCCTATACCCCCGGCGTTGCACAGCCATGCCTTGCCATCCAGAAGGACCCATCTTTAAGCTACACCCTGACGCGCCGGTGGAACACCGTGGCAGTTATCACGGACGGCACGGCAATTCTGGGGCTGGGCGACATTGGGCCGGAAGCCGGTATGCCGGTTATGGAAGGCAAATGCGTGCTCTTTAAGGAATTCGCGGATATTGATGCGGTCCCTATCTGCCTGAAAACAAAAGATGTAGATGAACTGGTGCGCACGATTTATCTGCTGTCCGGTTCCTTCGGCGGCATCAATCTGGAGGACATTTCCGCACCGCGCTGCTTTACAGTGGAAAAACGGCTGAAAGAGATGTGCGATATTCCGGTTTTTCACGATGACCAGCACGGCACAGCGATTATTGTCGGTGCCGCACTGATGAACGCCTTGAAGGTGACCGGCCGCAAAATACAGGACGTACACTGTGTCATCAATGGCGCGGGCAGTGCGGGTATCGCTATTGCGAAGCACCTGATGCGTCTGGGTCTAAAAAACCTGATTTTATGCGACCGCTTTGGTATTTTGTGCGAAGGAATGGAGGGCCTGAATCCTGCCCACGAGGAAATGGGCCATTTGACCAATCAGGAACATAAACAGGGGAGTTTGGCAGACGCTTTGCAGGGCGCGGATGTTTTTATCGGTGTTTCTGCACCGGGCATTTTGAAGCCGGAAATGATTCACAGCATGGCGAAGGACCCCATTGTGTTTCCTATGGCCAATCCAGTACCGGAAATTATGCCGGAAGAAGCATTGAAGGCCGGTGCGGCTGTGGTAGGAACCGGCCGCTCTGATTTTCCAAACCAGATTAACAATGTGCTGGCATTCCCCGGCATTTTTCGCGGTGCGCTGGATGTGCGGGCAAATGACATTAACGATGAGATGCAGACGGCGGCTTCCTATGCGCTGGCGGGTATCTTGGCGGAAAAAGAACTGTCGGCGCAGTGCATTTTGCCGAAAGCCTTTGACCCGCGGGTTGTGCCGGCAGTGGCAAAAGCAGTAGCACAGGCTGCCTGTGACAGCGGCGCTGCCCGCTGTCCAGAGGGCCTTTCTGCAAAATGAACTGTAAAATCAATTCGCTTTATCTGTGTGTCAAACAAATGAACCGTGGAGATTTACAGCGTGTTTGACCTGCAAGGCTTTCGGCAGGGCTTGTTTGCGTATCAAAAGAGGGGAGAAGCGCATACCTATGGAAATAGCTGCCTGCCCAGTTTTTCCATACCGAACCTTGACACGCTTAGGTGCAAATGTGCCGGAAAGAAAGTGACTTTTCCGATTACCCAAATCGGTGAAAATTGGGTTGTGAAATTTTTGGACAGCGAAGGAAATACGCTCGAAATGACAGCGCCAAAATAAAAAAGCATTTGAAAGAGCCGGGAAACCGGGGCTTCCTTTCTATACATGGTTCAGCTGACTGTATACCCGCATATACTGAAGGATAGCGGCTGAGAAAAATGCAGCGGAATTTTTGTCCGCTTCTTTGTGCACAACCTATTTTTTACAGGCCGTTCTCCGACAAAACACGCGTGAAACGGGAGGCAGACTTCGTTTTTTTCAAAAAATTGCTTTCTCAAACTGGTTTTTCTCCATTTTACTGAAAAGCGGAATTTACAGACAAAAAGATGCTTCAGCGGCGCTTTTTGCACAGGAAGAAAGCCAAAATTGCATATTTTATCATTTTCTTTGTTGACTTTATTATTTTAAAGCGATATAATTTTAACAATCTTGAAAGTGCGGTGCCGAAAGGCGCCGCCGCTGCTTATAAAAATTGGAGGTTTAGTCGTATGAAACGTGTGTACAACTTTTCTGCAGGTCCTTCCATGCTGCCAGAAGAAGTTCTTCGCCGTGCTGGTGAAGAAATTCTGGATTACCAGGGCAGCGGCCAGTCTGTCATGGAAATGTCACATCGATCTAGTCTGTTCCAGGGCATCATCGACCGTGCAGAGTCCCTCCTGCGCAGCGTTATGAAAATTCCAGATAACTACAAGGTCCTGTTCCTGCAGGGCGGCGCTTCCAGCCAGTTTGCCATGGTGCCGTTTAACTTGATGAATGGTTCCCATAAATCGGACTATGTGCTGACCGGCCAGTGGGCCACCAAAGCGTGGAAAGAAGCTTCCCGCTATGGACAGACTCATGTTGTGGCAAGCAGCAAGGATAAAACATTTACATATATCCCGAAGCTGGACCCTGCTGCCTTTACACCGGACGCGGATTATTTTTATATCTGCATGAACAACACCATTTACGGCACGGTTTATCATGACCTGCCGCAGACTGGAAAGGTGCCGCTGGTAGCGGATATTTCTTCCTGCATCTGCAGCGAGCCGCTGGATATCAGCAAGTTCGGTTTGGTATTTGCCGGTGCACAGAAAAACCTGGCTCCGGCCGGTCTGACAATCGTTGTGGTGCGGGACGATTTGATTGGCCATGCACAGGAAATGACGCCAACCATGATGAACTACAAAACACATACAGACCACGGCAGTATGTTTAACACCCCGCCGTGCTGGACAATTTATATTTGTATGCTGGTACTTGAATGGATTCAGAATACAATTGGTGGTCTGGAAGAAATGGGAAAGCGAAACCACAAGAAGGCGGACTTGTTGTATAGTTTCCTGGACAACAGCAAGCTGTTCCATGGCACCGTTGTGCCGGAGGACCGCTCCCTGATGAATGTGCCGTTTGTCACGGACAGCGATGAACTGAACAAAAAGTTTATCAAAAAAGCCGAGGATGAAGGCATGGTGAACCTGAAAGGCCACCGCACCGTCGGTGGTATGCGTGCTTCTATTTACAACGCTATGCCTTACGAGGGCGTAGAGAAGCTGGTCAGTTTCATGGAGAAATTTGAGAAAGAAAACCGCTGAACAGGAGGCAGATCTTAGCATGTATAAAATTCAGTACCTGAATAAGATTTCCCCAGCGGGCACGGCCCGCTTTGGCAAAGAATATGAAGCCGGTCAGGATGTACAGGACCCGGACGCCATTATGGTGCGTTCCGCTTCTATGCTGGATATGACGTTCTCTGATAAAATTTTGGCGATTGCCCGTGCCGGTGCCGGCGTCAACAATATTCCACTGGATAAATGCAGTAAACAGGGTATTGTCGTTTTCAACACACCCGGTGCCAACGCCAATGCTGTAAAAGAGCTGGTGCTGTGCGGCTTGTTTCTCACTTCCCGCAAAATTGTTCCCGGCATTGAATGGTGCAAAACATTGACTGGCAGCGATATTCCCAAACAGATTGAAAAGGGAAAGAGTCAGTTTGCCGGACCGGAAATCAGCGGCAAAAAGCTAGGTGTTATCGGTCTGGGTGCCATCGGCGTACTGGTTGCCAACGCAGCCAAAAGCTTGGGCATGGAAGTGTATGGCTATGACCCGTTCCTGTCGGTAGATTCCGCTTGGGGACTGTCCCGCTCGGTTCACCATGCCCGTACGCTGGACACGATTTGGCAGGACTGCGATTATATTACCATTCATGTTCCGCAGACGCCGGACACCAAGGGCATGATTGGTGAAGACGCCCTTTCTAAAATGAAAAAGGGCGTACGCGTGCTGAACTTTGCGCGCGGCGGTCTGGTGGATACCAAGGCCATGCTGCAGGCCGTGGAAAATGGCAAGGTAGCGGCCTATGCAACGGACTTCCCGGCACCGGAAATGATTAGCAATCCGAATATTATTGCACTGCCGCATTTGGGTGCTTCCACTCCGGAAAGCGAAGAAAACTGTGCCCGTATGGCAGCAGATGAGCTGAAAGAATACCTGGAAAACGGCAACATTCGCCACAGCGTCAATATGCCGGCAGTTTCCATGGCACGCGACGGCGAGCGTATCTGCATTCTGCACCGCAATATTCCCAATACCATCAGCCGCTTTTCCGGGAAGCTGGCGGACATGGGCATTAACATTGAGAATATGCAGTCGAAGTCCCGCAAAGATTATGCCTATACTATTTTGGACGTCACCGGTGAGATTAAGCCGGAAGTGGCGGAACAGCTGAACGCTTCCGAAGAAGTTATCCGTGTACGCGTTATTCGGTAAAAAACACAAGCAAAAATCAGGAACGGGCTGCGCAGGAAATACCCTGCCGCAGCCCGTTCCTTTCTTTCTGGGAAAGGTCTGTCCATTTCCCGCAAAATATTGTATAATACTGAACAGAAGATGAAGGAGGACCTGGCATGAAGATCTTGCTGAAAAACGCGAGCCTTGCTGACCCGGAACGCCCATCTCCGCAGACAGGTGACCTGCTGCTGGAGCATGGGTGCATTATCGGTGCCGGCGGGCATATTGACGTGACAGATGCTGAAACGGTGGACTGCACCGGTCTGGTTGCTGCGCCGGGACTGGTGGATATGCATGTTCACCTGCGGGACCCGGGCTATACAGAAAAGGAGGACATTGTTACCGGCTGCCGTGCCGCGGCGGCCGGTGGTGTCACCACTCTTTTGTGTATGCCGAATACCAGTCCGGCAGTAGATGAGCCGGATACGGTGGCCTATATTTTGCGAAAAGCCCGCAATGCCAGTGCCCGTGTGCGCGTGGCAGGTGCCTTGACAGTTGGTTTGCACGGGAAAGAACGCACTGACTTAAAGGCGCTGAAAGAGGCCGGCGTAACGGCGCTGTCGGACGACGGCCGTCCGGTGGAAAATTCTCACCTGATGGCAGAAGCCATGAAAGAGGCGGCCGACCTTGGGCTGCCAGTCGTTTCCCACTGTGAAGTGCCGGAACTGACAGCGGACGGTATTATGAATGAGGGAAAAGTCAGCCGGGAACTGGATGTGCCGGGTGCTCCTGCGGCCGCGGAGGAATGCGGCATTGCACGGGAACTGGCGCTGGCGGAGGCATTAGGGGTACCTGTGCATATCTGCCATGTCAGCAGCCAGCACAGTGTGGAACTTATCCGTGCCGCGAAAAAGCGCGGCGTAAAAGTTACCTGTGAAACGGCGCCGCACTATTTCGCGCTAACAGAGGAAGCCCTGCGCGGCAAGGATGCCGACCTGCGCATGAGTCCGCCGCTCCGTACGGAAAAGGACCGCCGCGCCGTTATTGCGGGGCTAAAGGACGGCACCATTGACGTCATTGCAACGGACCACGCACCGCATACGCCGTATGACAAGGGGGACTTCTTTATGGCGCCCAACGGCGTTATCGGCATGGAAACCAGTTTGGCGGCGGGCATTACCTATTTAGTAAAGCCCGGACATCTTACTTTGAATCAGCTTTTGTACAAAATGAGCGCTGCGCCGGCAAAACTGCTGCGGCTGCCATACGGGGGGCTGCTTTCCGGTTCGGCGGCGGATATTGTACTATTTGACCCAAAAGAGCACTGGATAGTGGACCCCGAAAAGATGCACGGCAAAAGCAAAAATGCCGTTTTCAAGGGTAGAAATCTGTGCGGCCGTGTCAAGCGTACCTACTGTGCAGGAAAATTGGTGTATCAGGACGGGAAAAATCCATAATAAAACGATTTTGATATCATTCAAATACAAATTATAAGGAGCTACTCATGGACAGACTCATTGAAGCAATCCGTGCAAAAAAGAACCCGACAGTTGCTGGGCTGGACCCGAAGCTGTCCTATATCCCGCAATCCATGCTGAATGCGGCCTACAGCCAGTACGGCAAGACTCTGGAAGGTGCCGCGGCCGCGGTTCTGCAATTTAATAAAGGCATCATTGACGCACTGGCATCCATTGTGCCGGCGGTCAAGCCGCAGTGTGCCTATTATGAGCAGTTCGGCTGGCAGGGAATGCGCACATTGGAGGCCACCATCCGCTACGCACAGGAGAAAGGCCTGTATGTCATTCTGGACGGCAAACGCAATGACATCGGCACCACCATGCAGGCCTATGCACAGGCACATTTGGGTACAACCGAAGTAGCCGGGCAGGCATTGCCGGCATTTGCGGGGGACGCGCTGACCGTTAACCCTTATTTGGGAGCGGACGGCATTGAGCCGCTGCTGCCGGTATGCAAACGGTATGACCGTTCTGCATTTGTGTTAGTCAAAACCAGTAACCCCTCGTCCGGCGAACTACAGGACCGCACGTTTGCGGACGGAAAGACGCTTTACGCGACGGTTGGCGGTTTGTGTGAGCAGTGGGGGGCAGATACCCGAGGTGAATACGGCTACAGCCGCGTTGGCGCCGTAGTCGGTGCTACCTATCCAGCGCAGTTGGCGGAATTGCGCCGGGCACTGCCGCATACCTTTTTCTTAGTGCCGGGCTACGGAGCGCAAGGCGGCGGTGCCAAAGATGTGGCGCCTGCCTTTGATGAACGCGGATTGGGCGCAGTTGTCAACGCCTCCCGCAGTATTTTAACGGCATGGCAGAAAACCGGTGCGGACGAACGCGACTATGCTGCAGCCGCGGCGAAAGAAGCGGTGCGCATGCGTGACGACATCGTTTCGGAAATTGGAGGAATCCGATGAAATACGATATTGAAATTTGTCCGGTTTTGGCACGGCAGCAGCTGACAGCGGATATTTTCAGCCTGACAGTGTCGGCACCAAAGCTGGCGCCGCTTGCAAAAGCGGGGCAGTTCGCACAAATTCGTATTCCCGGAAAAGTTCTGCGCCGTCCTATTTCTATCTGCGGCATTGGGCCGGATACCCTTCGCTTTGTTGTGCAGGTACGCGGGGAAGGAACGCAGCAGCTTTCTGAAGTACGGCCGGGGGACAGTTTGGATATTTTGGCGCCACTGGGGAATGGCTTCCCGCAGCAGATGGCCGAAAAGCGTGCAGTCTTTGTCGGCGGAGGCATTGGGGTGCCGCCGCTGCTGGGCGCGGCAACAGCCTTTTCCGGTGAGAAAACAGCGGTGCTGGGTTTCCGCAGCCGAGAGGCGGTTATTCTGGCGGACGATTTCACAGCGGCCGGGTGCCGAGTGCACCTTGCTACCGATGACGGCAGCGCCGGCTTTCACGGCCTGGTAACGGGCGTACTGCAGACACTTTCCTTTGATGTGTGCTGTGCCTGCGGGCCGCTGCCCATGCTGCGGGCCGTGGCGGCACTGTGTGCCGAGCGAAAAGTGCCGTGCTGGGTTTCTATGGAACAGCGCATGGCGTGCGGCGTCGGCGCGTGTTTGGGCTGTGCCACGGCGCTGTACAGGCCGGACGGCAGCCAGTATTACGGCCATGTCTGTAAGGATGGGCCGGTCTTTCCAGCAAGCCGGATTGCTTGGGAACAGGGGGTGCAGTAATGGCGGATATGCGAGTGAACATTGCCGGCGTTCCGTTTGCCAATCCACTGATTGGCGCCAGCGGCACCGTCGGATTCGGTCGGGAATATGCACAGTTTTACCCGCTTTCTGTGTTGGGCGGCATTTCCTGCAAAGGCATTACACTGGAGGAGCGGCCGGGCAATCCACCGCCGCGCATTGCGGAAACACCATCGGGCATTCTTAACTCGGTTGGCCTGCAGAATCCCGGCGTGGAACATTTCCTGCGGGAGGACCTGCCGTGGCTGAAACAGCAGGGAACCGTGGTGATTGCCAATATTGCCGGCAGAACACCTGAAGATTACTGCGACATGGCGGAGCGGCTGAGCGACTCTATCGTTGATATGATAGAACTGAATATTTCCTGCCCGAATGTAAAGGCAGGGGGCGTACAGTTTGGCGTTACCTGTGAAGGGGTGGAAAACATTACGGCGCAGGTAAGAAAGCACTGCAAAAAGCCACTGATGGTGAAACTTTCTCCCAATGTAGCGGACATTTCCGAAAATGCGGCGGCGGCAGAGGCGGCTGGTGCCGATGCTGTTTCACTGATTAACACACTGACGGGTATGCGCATTGATATTCGTACACGGCGTCCAGTCCTGCACAATAACACCGGCGGCCTTTCCGGCCCGGCGGTATTTCCGGTGGCAGTGCGAATGGTTTGGCAGACAGCCCGCCGTGTAAAGATACCAGTCGTTGGATTGGGTGGAATTTCCTGCTGGCAGGATGCTGTGGAGATGATGCTGGCGGGTGCGTCGGCGTTTCAGGTCGGTACCGCTTTCTTCACGGACCCCTATGCGCCGGTTAAAATCCTGAAAGGTCTTGAAGAGTATTTGAATAATCATTCCATTGCAAATGTAACAGAACTGACGGGGGGTGTGCGCCCTTGGTAGACCTTTATCTGGTGCGTCACTGTGCGGCCCGCGGAAATGTGGACGGCGTTTACCAGGGCCGTGGAGACAGTGACATTACGGACCTCGGCCGCCGCCAGTTGGAGGCGGTTTCGGTTCGGCTGCGTAATGTGCCATTTCAGACCATGTACACAAGCCCGCTGAAACGTGCATGCCTAACGGCTGAAGCTATCAATCAGTACCATCATGTACCGCTGTATACGGACAGCAGCCTGCTGGAGATTGATGTGGGCGGTATGGAAGGCCTGAAGTGGAGCGAACTGCCCGTTCGATTTCCGAAAGAAGCGGACGCATGGCAGAATCATCTGGCCGACTTTCAGGCGCCCGGCGGCGAGAATATCCAACAGGTACAGGACCGTGTCTGGAACGGCGTTCAGAGAATCATAAAAAAAGGAAATGTACCAAATCAGAAAGTGACGGTATGTATCGCCACACACGGCTGTGCGCTGCGGTGCTTTTTCTGCAGGGCACTGGGTTTGCCGCTTTCTAAAATTGACATGGTGCCGCTGTGTGACAACACCTCCATTTCGGAAGTAACTTTTGCCGATGACGGCAGCTGCAAAGTCCTGCGCATGGGTGACGCGGCACATTTGGGGCAGGATATGTCTGTTATGAAAAAAATGGGCTGGGGGCAGAAACGAGCATGAGAATTCTCGGCGTCGACCTCGGTCATGCCCGCACGGGGCTTGCCCTGAGTGATGAAAGCTGTTTCTTGGCTTCTCCGCTGGGGGTGGAGCCTTCCTATAACTGGGATAAACTGCTGCTGCGCATTGTCAGCAGAATCCAGGAAAACCGTGTGCAGCAGGTGGTTGTTGGCCTGCCGCGCAATATGGACGGAACCGAGGGTGCCAGCGCGCAGGGTGCCCGCGAATTTGCCGAAAAGCTGCAGACGGCGGCAGGTGTGCCGGTCACTTTGTGGGACGAGCGCGGCACAACCATTACGGCACATGGGTATTTGAATGAGAGCAACGTCCGCGGGAAAAAACGGAAATCCGTTGTGGATGCGGTCGCGGCAACCATTATTTTGCAGGGCTATTTGGACCATCTGCGCCAAATGCCGCCCAAGGCATAAAATCTGCTGGCTGTGAGAAAAAGGCAGTTTCTGCGACAGGTTTTTCTTCATTTCGCTGTAACAGGGTGGTACTATGTTCTGTAAAAACGGTTTGAGGTGAGAAAATGTTTTCAGAACAAAAAAGAGTAGCGGCTATTCACGATCTGTCCGGTTTCGGCAAATGTTCCCTCAGTGTTATTCTGCCGGTGCTCAGCTGCATGGGGCATGAAGTCTGTTGTTTGCCCACAGCAGTGCTGTCCTCCCATACGGGTGGATTGCCGGACGTAACGATGCGTGACCTTACGCCGGAGATGCACGGCTTTTTGCGTCAGTGGAAAGAGCTGCATATTCCGTTTGACAGTATCTATACAGGATTTTTAGGCAGTGCGGAACAAATTGCAGTGGTACAGGAGTTCCTGCAGCAGTTTCGTCAGAAGGATACACTGGTTTTGGTGGACCCGGCAATGGCTGACGATGGACGCTTATATGATACATATACGCAGAAAATGGCGGCTGGTACCGAAAAACTATGCCGGCAGGCGGATGTGGTGGTGCCGAACCGTACAGAGGCGGCGATGCTGTTGGGAGAGCCGTATCGGGAGGGTCCCTGTACGCGTCAGTATGTGGAATCTGTTTTGCACCGCTTGACAGGACTGGGTCCGCGCGTGGCAGTGTTGACCGGCGTGTGGTTTTCGCCGGAACTAATAGGTGCGGCGGGATATGACCGCACTTCGGGGGAAGTCAGCTATGCGTTTCGGCCGCGTATCGCGGGCAGCTATCAGGGAACAGGCGACCTGTTCGCCGCGGTTTTGCTGGGGGCACTGCTGCACCAGAAGCATCTGCGCAGTGCACTGCAGCTGGCAGTGGACTTTACGGCTGCCGCTGTCCGGCGCACACATGAGGCGGGCACAAATCCGCTGTGGGGTGTGCGCTTTGAACCGTGTCTGCCGACACTGATGCAGGAGCTGGAATTGTAGCGTTTACAGCCCGTGCTTTTTCTTTACAAACCAAGTGAAAAAGGGTATACTGAAAAGACAGCATCATGAAAATCAAGAGGCACCGCTTCTTGATTTTTTGCTGTCTTTTCTTTTTTCACAAGGAACCTAAAGAACAAATGAAAACGAACGATACAGGGAGGTGCGCATGTGTCGAATATTTCGGCGCTGCTTTCTACACTGACACCGGTCTTCTTTGCGCTGCGCGGCGTAGCAGCCATACTGATGGTGTTTCTGGCAATTTGCTGTTACACATCTATGCGGGCGGGACGCCGCCGTGAGGAGCCGGTGGTTTTTCTGGAAAACCAGAAAAACCGAAAGAATATTCCTGTGCTGTACTGGGAAAACAGCCTTGGCCGCAGCCCCAGCTGCGACATTGTGCTGACAGACAGTGCAGTTAGCCGTGACCACGCGGTCCTTATGCGGCGGGAAAGCGGCTGGCTGCTGACGGATACCGGCTCCAAAGGCGGAACCTATTTAAATGGACAGCGTATCCGCGGCACAGTGAAGGTGATACCGGGCGATTTAATTGGCATTGGCCGCACAAATCTGATTTTTCGCCGTGTAACGGATGCCAATGTGGCACCGCCGCGGCGCGTTTCCCGGCACAAGCCGCATCCGGCGGGTCTGTTGGCGCTGGGAGTGGTCATACAGCTTCTGTGTTTTGTACAGGCATTTTTTGCGGACAAGCAGTTTTCGCTGCTGCCGCTGCTGCCTATGGTTATGGTCCTGATGACCGAGTGGATTTATTATATGGTTTCCCGGTATGTACTGGGTCGTGTCAACTTTGAGTTGGAAACGCTGGCGTTTACCTTGTGCGGGATTGGTACTGCACTGCTGTGCGGTACGCGTCAAAAATTGACAAAGACCCAGACAGCACCGACACAGCTTACCCTGTTTCATCCGACCATGAATGCCGCTTATATGCAGGTCCTAATGATGATAGCGGGCATTTTCCTGTTTTCCTTTCTAATTTGGTTTATGAAGGATTTGGACCGCGTGAACCGCTGGCGGATTCCTATTGCCATTTTTGGCGTATTGTTGTTGGCGGCGCCGCTGGTTATCGGCAGAAGTGTTAACGGCTCAAAAAACTGGATTTACTTTGCGGGCATATCTCTGCAGCCCAGTGAATTTGTCAAACTGGCATTTATCTTTTCTGGTGCCGCTACACTGGACCGTTTGCAGACCAAACGAAACCTGATTGGTTTCATTGGCTTGTTGGTGTGTGTCATGGGTATCCTGGTTCTGGAGAAAGATATCGGCGGCGCGGCTGTCTTTTTTGCAACGTTTCTGATTATCGCTTTTATGCGTTCCGGTTCGGTGCGCACCATCGTGCTGAGTATTGCGGCGGCCGGTGTCGGCATTATTACCGTGCTGGGAATGTTTAGCCATGTCAAAGAACGGTTTGCCGTGTGGCACCACATTTGGGAGCCGGCGTATCTGTATGACAAGGGCTTGCAGCAGACGCGTGTGCTGACCTATTCCGCCAGCGGCGGTCTGTTCGGCGTGGGTATTGGCAACGGCGGTCTCGGCGGCGGCATCAGCCCGCTGAAAGGCTATACCACGATTGCGGCCAACACCAGTGACCTCGTTTTCGGAATGCTCAATGAGGAATTGGGCCTGTTGATGTCCGTTGTTATTGTGGGCGTGATTGCGCTGTTTATTTTGTTTGCGCGCAGTGACGTGACGCGTTCCCGCTCCACGTTCTATTCCATTACTGCCTGCGCTGCTGCCGGAATGCTGCTGTTTCAGGCATGCCTGAATATTTTCGGCAGCACGGATATCATTCCGCTTACCGGTGTGACACTTCCGTTTATCAGTGCAGGCGGCAGCAGCATGATGGCCACATGGGGTGCGCTGGCCTTTATTAAGTCCAGCGACGAGCGGACCTATGCAGTCAGGAGGCGAAGATAGCATGAAAACAACCGGCAAGCGTTCTTTGTTTCTGTTCTTTTTTCTGCTTTTGTTTACTGCGGGGCTGTGTACCTTTTTGTACCAGTATGTCACACAGGGAAGCAAATGGGCCATGCAGCCTTACAATGCGCATCTGAATGGCACTTCTACTGTGGCGGACGGCACTGTAGCGGACCGCAACGGTGTAAAACTGGTGTCTACCAAAAACGGGAAGCGCACCTATGCGGACAGTGAAACAGTGCGGAAGGCAACGCTGCATTTGGTAGGCGACTCTGCCGGCAACATCTCCACCGGTGTACAAAATGCCTTTAAAACGGAACTAACTGGTTATAACATTGTTACTGGATTGACGGACGTGCACCCCTCCAAAACGGGCGGCACCATTTCCCTTACTGTGGACAGCCGTTTAAACAAGTTGGCATACAATGCACTTGCGGGACGAAAGGGTGCCGCGGTTTTGACCAACTGGCGCACCGGTGAAATTTTGTGCATGGTCAGTACGCCTACATTTGACCCATCCGACCCACCCAGTAATTTGCAAACTAATTCCAAGTACAGCGGTGTTTATGTCAATAAGGTCCTTTCCGGCCAGCTGACGCCTGGCTCTATTTTTAAGATTGTAACGGCAGCTGCTGCTATACAAAACATTCCGGATTTGGACAGCCGCATGTTTACCTGCCACGGTGCCATTAAGGTAGAGGGCAACGATATTACCTGTACAAACCGCGAGCAGCATGGTACGCAAAACTTCCAGCACGCGTTCGCAAATTCCTGTAATGTCACGTTTGCAACGCTTGCCATGGAAATGGGCAAAGATAAAATGACCGCTGCAGCCAATGCGCTCGGTGTGAATTCTGGTTATACGGTGGATACACTGAATGCAGCAAAGGGCAGCTATGATGTGAGTAAAGCAAGCAAAAACCAGCTGGGCTGGTCCGGCACTGGACAGTATACGGACCAGGTCAGCCCCGGCTATATGGTGCGTCTATTAGGGGCAATCGCCAACGGTGGTTCCCCGCAGGAACTGCGCGTGATTAAAGGCGTCAGCGGTGACCTGACCGATAAAAACAAGTTTGGCAGTGTGAAGACTGGCAAGCAGCTGATGAGCTCGGATGTAGCCAGCCGGTTGAAAAACTATATGCGCGGCAACGTGAAGATTGCCTACGGTGATGATTCCTTTGACGGCATCGACAGCGTGTGCGCAAAGACCGGTACAGCGGAACTGGGCAGCGGCCGCGGGAATAACGGCTGGATGGTCGCTTTTTCATCCAATGAAAGCACACCTTACGCTGCGGCAGTGGTTGTGGAACACACGGATTCTTTCGGCATTAACTCTGCCGGACCAATCCTGCGGGACCTGCTGGCGGCAGCGGCAAAGTACAAGGAGTAACGGGTGTCCCTTTTCTACAAGATTTGACAAAATGGCTTTCCTGCTGTACAATAAAACCGTTCTTATAAATGGGGCGCTTGGCCTTACGGGGCTTGGCTGAGACGGGAGAAATTCCGGACCCTTTGGCCTGATCCGGATAATACCGGCGGAGGTAACATACAATCGGGTTTTTAGCCGCCGCCTGTACCTTTTCCGGGTATAGGCGGCTTTTTGCTGCCTATTCGGCCGGTATCACTTTTCCTATTATTCTTTACAGCAGATTTCTGCAAAAAACGAAGGAGATTGTAAAATGAAAGAAGAATTCCCCGCAAGTGTTGCCATTCAGGTGCTGCCACAGGTTGGTACCGACGAAGAGGTTGTCCGCATTGTTGACGAAGTGATTGCTTATATTAAGAGCACCGGCGTTAATTATTATGTTGGCCCGTTTGAAACCACAATGGAAGGCGACTATGAGCAGCTGATGGAGATTGTGAAACAGTGCCAGTACATTGCCGTTAAGGCGGGCTGTCCGCAGGTTGCTTCCTACGTAAAAATCAGCTACAAGCCGCAGGGAGGGGTCCTGACGATTGCGCAGAAAGTTACAAAGTATCACAGATAAGCTCTCCCCAATTTTTCTCATCGTTATCATTTTGATTGTATGGCAGTCGGTTGTTTCCTTTAATGTTGTGCCGAACTTTATGCTGCCAAGTCCGGTGCAGGTTGTGCAGGCATTCATTGATGACTTTTCGTCTTTGATGTACAATGCCTCCACGTCTTTGCAGGAAACATTTTGGGGCATGCTGATTGCGGTAATTTTGGCATTTCTTTCAGCTTTTTTAATGGACCGTTTTCGCTTGGTGAAGAAAAGCCTGTACCCAATTTTGATTTTAACCCAAACGGTGCCGACGGTGGCTATTGCACCGCTGCTGGTGCTGTGGCTCGGTTATGATATGACGCCGAAAATTGTTCTGGTTGTCATTTCCTGTTACTTTCCCATTGCGGTTGGTCTGCTCAATGGATTTGACAGTGCCGACCCAGACGTGATTAACCTGATGCGTACCATGGGCAGCAGCCGATGGCAGATTTTCTGCCATGTAAAAATTCCAAGTTCCCTTAACAACTTCTTTTCTGGCCTGCGCATCAGCGTTTCCTATTCGGTGATTGGTGCGGTTGTGGCAGAGTGGCTGGGCGGCAACTCCGGCCTTGGCGTATATATGACGCGCGTACGAAAGAGCTATGCCTACGACCGCATGTTTGCGGTTATCTTCCTCGTATCCATTATCAGTCTAATTTTAATGAAACTGGTAGATGTGGTACAGCGGCTGTGCATGCCGTGGGACCGCAAACGCCGGAAAGAAAAGTCTGCCTGAAGCAGATTCCGATTCGTTCCATCAATAGAGTTCTAAAAGGAGTTCCTGAAAATATGAAAAAGTTTGGAAAATCCCTGATTGCCGGTGTATTGGCAGCCGCCATGGCTGTTTCGATGACTGCCTGCGCGGGCGGTGCGGCATCCTCGGCTGCATCCGGTACAGCTTCCGGTACGGCTGCCTCTTCCGCGGCCGACGGCAAGCTGGAGAAAATCAAATTCGTTTTGGACTATACCCCGAATACAGACCATACAGGCATTTATGTGGCGCAGGCTCTGGGTTATTTTAAAGATGCGGGCCTAGACGTGGAAATTGAACAGCCGCCGGAGTCCGGCACCGCAGCATTGGTTGGTTCCGGTAACGCACAGTTTGGTGTTGGTTTCCAGGACACGGATATGGCTTCCGCACTGACCTCTGCAACCCCACTGCCGATTACCGCCGTAGCGGCGATTATTCAGCATAATACTTCCGGTATTGCGTCCGTCAAGAGCAAAAATATCACCCGCCCGAAAGATATGACAAACCATTCCTACGCAACGTGGGATACACCGGTGGAAAAAGGCATGGTTAAGTACATCGTCAACAAAGACGGTGGCGATTATTCCAAAGTGAAAATGGTTCCTTCCGGTGACAACTCTATCGTGCAGATTCAGACCAATGCCGACACAGCGTGGATTTATTATGGCTGGGATGGCATTGCCGGTGAAGTAAAAGGCGTTAAGCTGAACTTCTTTGCCTTCAAAGATATTGACCCCGTATTAGACTGCTACACACCAGTCATTATTGCCAACAACGCTTTCCTGAAAAAAGAGCCGGAAACCGCCAAAAAGTTTATGGCCGCCTGCAAGAAAGGCTATGAATACGCCATTAAAGACCCGGATGCCGCCGCAAAGATTCTTATTCAGCAGGTGCCGGACCTAAAGAGCAATGAAAAGCTGATTTATAAGAGCCAGGAATGGCTGAAAAATCAGTACCAGGCAGATGCCAGCCAGTGGGGCTATATTACACCTTCCCGCTGGAATGCTTTCTATAAGTGGCTGTATCAGAACAAACTTATCAGTAAGGAAATTCCGGCAAATACCGGTTTCTCAAATGATTACCTCGGTAAGTAAGGAGCGGCCTTATGGAAACAAAACTGACCGCAAAAGGCATTTCCAAAAGCTATGACGGCACTAAAATTTTGGAAGACGTAAGTATCGAGCTGCGGGACCAGGAAATTGTCAGCCTGCTGGGTGTTAGCGGTGCCGGGAAAACGACACTGTTTAATATCATTTCCGGACTGATGCTGCCCGACTGCGGCCATGTATTCCTGAAAGGAAAGGAAATCACCGGTTACGCCGGCCATGTTTCTTATATGCTGCAGAAAGATCTGCTGCTGCCGTACCATACAGTGGTGGACAATACGGCGCTGCCACTTATCCTGCACGGAATGCCTAAAAAAGAAGCCCGCCAAAAGGCAGGTGCGTATTTTGCGGAATTTGGGCTGGAGGGCACACAAAAAAAGTGGCCGGCACAGCTTTCTGGTGGTATGCGTCAGCGTGCCGCCCTGCTGCGCACCTATCTGGGCAGTGAAGGCGTCGCTTTGCTGGACGAGCCCTTTTCAGCGTTGGATACCATCACAAAGGATGCCATGCACACATGGTACTTGAATGTCATGCAGAAGATAGAGCTTTCCACGCTGTTCATTACGCACGATATAGATGAGGCCATTTTGCTTTCTGACCGTGTCTATATTCTGTCTGGAAGGCCGGGGCATATTATCGCGGAAATGCCAATTACGGTTCCGCGCCCACGCACACGGGAGTTCCTGCTGAGCAATACCTTTCTTGACTACAAACGTAAAATTATTGATTACCTCAAGATATAAAGAAAACGCGCTGCTTTTTGGCAGCGCGTTTTTTCATACGGTTTCGTTTCTTTGTTTCGGATTTTCCTGCTCAGTTGGTATCGTTGTCTGCATGATTGGCATTCTGTGTATTCCCGCCTGTAGCGGAAGCAGTTTGGGAAGGCTGCTCCGGTTCTGTGCTGGAAGCGGGAGCTTCAGATGTTTGACTTTCAGGTTTTTCCGAAACAGTGCTTTCTGGTGCTTTGCTGCTTTCCACCGAAGGCTGTTTTTTAGAGGAAGAACCGCCCTGTGTGGTGCTGCTGTGGCGAGAGGAGCGGCTGGCTGAGGTGCCGCCGTTGTTATTTTGAGTATTTCCGGTATTATTTTGACCGCCGTTCGTTTTGTCTTCGCTGGCTCGGCGGCGGCTGGCAGTGCCGGTATTGTTGTCGGCCTGCTGACCACCGTTGTCCTGGTCAGCGATGCTGTCTGCGTTATCGCTGACAGCGGAAGATACACTGGCAGAGGACGTTTCGGAAGATGCTGTACCGGACGCACCGCAGGAATGTCCCAGAACAGCGAACAGCAATGCAACCACAATCACAGCGACAATCACACCAATCAGCCACATAGGCCGGTTTCCTCTGCCGGGATCGGCGACTGGCTGACGCTGGTCCTCATAATAGTTATCGTAACCATCATCGCTGTCCTGCGGATAAGCGCGGTCATCGTAGCTTCGGTCGTCCGGATAAGCGCGGTCGTCGTAGCTTCGGTCGTCCGGATAAGCACGGTCGTCGTAGCTTCGGTCGTCCGGATAAGCATGGTCATCGTAGCTTCGGTCGTCCGGATAAGTGCGGTCATCGTAGTTTCGGTCGTCTTCCGGATAGGGCGGATAGTTCTGCCCGTTTCCATCGCTGTGTTGACTTCTAGTGCCGCGGGAATGGGTGGGAATGTATTGTGTATCATTCATAGAGGGGTCCTCTTGACTTTTTTTGCCCCATTTCATGCTTTTCACTCCTTCTGCATTGTTTTGCTTTCACAGTATAGCATAGAAGGGCAGAAAAGAAAATGGTACTTTTCTGTGAAGTTCGCTTGACAGCTAATGCTGGACTGTGTATACTGTGCATATACAGATATGAACAGGGGGGGCGCACTTGAAACTATGGGTGGATCGCACAGGAAATCGGCCTATTTACAGTCAGATATGTATTCAAATCAAGAGACAGATACGTTCCGGCAGCCTGCACCCCAATGAAATGCTGCCCTCTATTCGTTCGCTGGCAAAGGACCTGCGCATTAGTGTAATTACCACCAAGCATGCCTATGAGGAGCTGGAGCGGGAGGGGTTCCTATACACAGTGGCGGGAAAAGGCTGCTTCGTCGCAAAAAAAACGCTGCCGCAGCCGCCGCCAAAGGAAAAGCTGGAGCAGCTTTACGCGCTGCTGCTGCGGACACAAGCGCTTGCCCGGGAATGCGGACTGAGCGACAGCGAACTGCTGGAAATTTATCAGACACTGAAAAAGGAGTAAACAGACAATGGACGCTTTGAAACTACATGGCCTTACCAAAAACTATGCGGACTTTGCGCTGGACAATGTCAGCTTCAGTCTGCCGTCCGGCAGCATTCTGGGACTGATTGGTGAAAACGGCGCCGGAAAAAGTACCACCATTCGCCTATTGATGAATACGATACCGCGGGATAGCGGAGAGGTAACCGTGCTGGGCGTAGACAACCGTACACCTCAGTTTTATGCGGTTAAGCAGGATATTGGTGTGGTGATGGATGAAGCGAATTTTCCGGAAGTGCTGAACGCACGGCAGGTGAATCAGGTGATGAAGCGCACGTTTGCCCATTGGGACGAAGCGCAGTACAGCACATACCTAAAAAAATTCAATTTGCCAGACAAAAAGCAGTTTAAGGATTTTTCGCGCGGCATGAAGATGAAGCTCGCCATTGCCGTGGCGCTGTCCCATCACCCAAAGCTGCTGGTGCTGGATGAGGCGACCGGCGGACTGGACCCGATTGCCCGTGATGAAATTCTGGATATTTTTAATGACTTTACCCGCAGCAAGGATCATTCGATTCTGATGTCCTCCCACATTGTCAGTGACTTGGAAAAACTATGTGATTACATTGCTTTTTTGCATCAGGGAAAGCTGCTGTTCTGCGAGGAGAAGGACCGTCTGCTGGAAACCTACGGTTTGGTAAATGGTACGCGGGAAGAGCTGGAGCACCTTCCGGCAGGTGCGGTTCAGGGCGGTGTGCGCATCAGTGACTACGGTGTGGAAGCAATGGTCCTGCGGGACCGTTTGCCCGCCGGTGTCAAGGCAGAGCACATCAGTATCGAAGACATTATTGTTTTTCTGGGAAGAAAGGAGCACCGGATATGAGCGCGCTAATGCTGAAAGATTGGTATGTTATTACAAAACAGATGAAAGTTTTTCTGATACTCATTTTGTTTTTCTCGCTGATTCCCAATGTCACCATGACGGTTTTTGCCATTCTGTATGCGGCCATGCTGCCGATTAGTGCCATGGCTTATGATGAACGTTCCAAATGGGACACATTGGTGCGTATGATGCCCTATTCACCCAGAGATGTTGTTTTAAGCAAGTATGTTATGGGATACTGCGGTGTCGGCATTGCCGCGGCGTTTTCAGCGACTGTCACTGCTGTTAAAAGCATCGTTACCCACAGCAATGCGTTTGAAGATTTTGGAATAACCGTATTGGCCAGTATTTGTATGGCACTGGTCCTGCTGGCAATCCAGACACCCATGCTGATTTCTATGGGTGTGGAAAAAGGCCGGATGCTCTTTATGATTATTTTCTTTGTTATCTTTGGCGCTTTGGGTTTCTTTTTCTATATGGCGGAAAAACAGTCCCTCGCGAAGCCGTCTTTGACAAATCTCGTTTTTGGGATTATTTTTGCGGCGACTATCCTCGCAAATGTCATTTCCATTGTTATTTCCATACATTGCTATCAGCACAAAAAAGATTAAACAAGCAATCGGTTTTGCTGCCGTGGCCGGTACTGTCGGGCTGCGGCTTTTTGCTTTTTAAAAGAAGGGGGAAGCGCATTTTGTATACGTCTGCTTTTTGTAAAAGTCCCATTGGCCCACTGCTGCTGACGGCAAATGATGCGGGTCTGTGCGGGGTATCCCTAACGAATATACTTCCGAATGGCTGCACACAAAAAGAAACGCCCCTGCTGCAAACGGCAGCGGGGCAGATAGCGGACTACTTCGCGGGCAGACGAAAGATGTTTTCTTTGCCTCTTTCCCCCGAGGGAACGGCGTTCCAGCGGGACGTGTGGGAAGCTCTGCGGAAAATTCCATATGGTGAAACACGGACTTATGGACAGGTGGCACAGGCGGTCGGCCAACCACGTGCTTGTCGGGCGGTGGGAATGGCCTGTCACCGCAACCCGTTGCTGATTGTGGTGCCGTGTCACCGTGTGATTGGGCAGAACGGCAGCCTGACCGGTTTTGGTGCCGGCCTTGACGCGAAGGCCTTCTTGCTGCAAATGGAAAAGAAAGAGGCGCAGTCCTTATGACCATACCGGAAATAGAAGAGGAACTGCAGTGTATGGCGGAGCCAAAGTATCGAGACTTTTCCAGCCGGCTGCTGCCGCAGGCTGCGGCCGAAGGGATGCTGGGTGTCCGCCTTCCAAAGCTGCGGCAGATGGCCGGAAAAATATCGAAAGGGGATTGGCAGGCGTTCCTGCAAACCTGCCCGGACCGGTGGTTTGAAGAAATCATGCTGCAGGGAATGGTCATTGGCCGTGCGGCGAAAACGCCGGAGGAGGCCATACCGTGGATTCAGCAGTTCCTTCCAAAAATCGACAACTGGTCAATATGCGACAGCTTCTGTGTTGGGCTGAAAGTTGCGAACCGGTACCCGCAGCAGATGTGGCGGTTCGTAACACCTTATGTACGGAGTGAGCGGGAATATTTTGCCCGCTTTGGTGCCGTCATGCTGCTGGACCATTTTGCCGCACCGGAATACGCCGGAAAGGCGCTTCAGCTGTTGGACAACATGCGCAGCACAGCATATTATGCTGGTATGGCGGCAGCGTGGGCGGTGTCGGTTTTTTATGTACACTGTCCGGAGATAACTGGAGAATATCTGCGGCACAGTCATTTAAGCGATGCGGTTTATAATCAGGCATTACAAAAAATAATCGAGTCCCGTCGGGCAACGCCGGAGCAGAAAACCGCGGTGCGGGCCATGAAGCGAAAGCCTCGTTAGTCCTGATTCATATTGCTGGCGTCGATAATCAGCTGTACCGCACCTTCCAAACCAATATGGGTGGTATTGAGGCATAGGTCATAGTTCGCGGCATTGCCCCAGCGCTGGCTTGTGTAAAAATTACAGTAGGCGGCGCGCTCTTTGTCTATTTTATCAATGGTTTCCGGCGCTTTTTGGGGGCTGATTCCATAGTCATTAATTGCGTGCTGAATACGGAAATCACGGTCAGCGTGCAAAAATACGCGGAACACATGCGGGTGACTACGCAGAATGTAATCCGCACAGCGGCCGACAATGACACAGGGACCTTTTTGTGCAGCCTCTTTGATAATTTGTTCCTGCAAAAGGAAGAGCTGGTCGTTAAGCGGCAGGTTGGTGGTTACACTGGGCATTCCGAAACAGTAATTGCCCATGACCAGCGAATACAGCAGACTGCTGGCGTGCCGTTCGTCCGCGGAATGAAAAAATGTTTCGCTGATACCGCTTCGTTTGGCGGCAAGTGCCACCAGCTGCTTGTCATAATAGGGAACCTGCAGCCGTTTGGCGAGTTCCTGGCCGATTTGCCGGCCACCGCTGCCGTATTGGCGAGAAATGGTAATGATGTTTTGCATAAAGACACACCTCTCCTCTATAAAATAATACAAAAATATTTTATATATTATATGCCATATCGTGCAAAATGTCAAATTTCAAGCGGAACACAAAGGATTTTCCACTAAAAAGCGCTGCTGTGTTGAAATTGATGCTTGACAAATATGCCGGACTGTTCTATAATAAATCTAATCAAAATGAAATAGATGAAACCTAAGAGAAAGACGAGTACGCCGGCAGGTGCCATTACAGAGAACTGCGCAGAGCTGAGAGCGTGGTATGGTCACAGCGGGCGGAATGGACTTTTGAGGGCAAACCGAACGGCCTTGGGCCCAGTAGGGGCGACGGAACCTTTCCCCGTTACAAGGAAAGCGCACATACATATTGTGTGCGGCAAAGCGGGCGCGGCCGCGAGGCAGCGCCAATCCGGGTGGTACCGCAGGAGTTTGTCATTTATCAGCTCTTGTCCCTGTTTTTACAGCAGGGGCAGGAGCTTTTTTATTTATCTGTCCGTACATTTTCCGCAGTCATTTTCACAAAAGAGAGAATAGGGAGGCATTTATGATGAAAAAGTATGGGAAACGTTTTCTGGCGGCAGCTCTTGCAGGTGCCATGGCACTGGCCTGTACAGCCTGCGGAGGAAGCGGTACTTCTGGTATATCCGGTTCTGCCGGTACGGCAGAGGGCAGCAAAAAAATTGGTGTTATTCAGTTCACCACGGTTCCTTCACTGGACAACTGCTATAAGGGATTTTTAAAGGGATTGCAGGACGAAGGTTTTGTGAAAGACAAAAATCTGACCATTGATTTCCAGAACGCACAGGCCGAAACGGCAACGGCGGACACACAGGCGCAGACAATGGCAAACAAAAAATACGATTTGCTCGGGGCGATTGCAACACCGGCGGCCATGAGTGCCTATTCGGCGGCAAAGAGCAACGATATTCCGGTGGTGTTCACCGCGGTCAACGATCCGGTATCGGCCAAATTGGTGAAGAGCTTGGACCATCCCGGCAGTGTGGCGACCGGCAGCAGCGACCAGCTTCCGCTGGAGGCACAGGTTAAAATGATTCGTGCGTTCCTGCCGAAAGCAAAGAAAATTGGCGTCCTTTACACGACCAGTGAGCCGAACTCCGTTTCCACACTGGAACGCCTGAAAAAAATTGCCCCGAAATACAACTTTGAGGTTGTCGGTCAGGGCGTCACCAACGACAGCGAAGTGGCATCCGGCGCACAGGTATTGGTCGCCAAAGGTGTGGACTGCTTTAATAACTTTACGGACAACAATGTCGTCAATAACATGAAGAGTGAGCTGCAGGCGGCCAATAAGGCGGGCATTCCGGTGTTTGGCTCTGAAGAGGAACAGGTGCGCGGCGGCTGCCTCGGCTCGGTCAGTATTGACTTTACAGCGCTGGGCGAAGAAACCGGCAAAATTGCCGGCAAAATTCTGAAGGGGGAAGCGAAGCCGCAGGACACAAAGGTGTACACCACACAGACCGGCACACCAATTTATAATACCGATGTGCTGACAAAGCTGAAGCTGACTGTACCTGCCGCATACAAAGATGCTGCCAAAACGACGACAACGAAGTCGGCCTGAGACAGATTTTTCCGGCCGCTTTGACAAGAATAGAGGGGGACTTGAACTTTGGACATCTTTCTAGGCCTTTTGCAGGTGGTGCTGCGTGAGGGTTTTATTTATGGCATTATGGCGGTAGGGGTGTACATTACCTATAAGGTGCTGGATTTTCCGGACCTGACGGTGGATGGCTCGTTTCCGCTGGGTGCGTGCAGTGCCGCTGCTCTAATTACTGCCGGCGTTAATCCATGGCTTGCCTGCCTTATCTGTTTTGGGGTGGGTGCCGCCGCAGGTGCTGTGACGGGACTGCTGCATGTACGGCTGCATATTACAGACCTGCTTTCCGGTATTCTGGTAATGACCGCGCTGTACAGCGTCAATATGGCCATTACAGGGAAAAAAGCAGTACTTTCCTTCTTTGATGCACCAACTATTTTCAGCAGCGGACTGGGTGGTGCCCTGCATGATGCCCTTGGACAATGGGGCTGGGTCATCATGGCGTTCCTCGTATGTATGGTTGTCAAATGGGTCGTCGACATTTACCTGAAAACGCGTTCCGGACTGCTCCTGCGGGCAGCGGGCAGCAATTCTCAGTTTGTTGTTTCGCTGGGCAAGGACCCGGGTCGCATGAAAATTTTGGGTCTGATTTTAGGCAACGGCCTGACCGCCCTTTCCGGCTGTGTACTGGCACAGCAAAAGGAGAGCGCGGATGTTACTTCCGGCACCGGCATGGTGGTTATGTCGCTGGCGGCGGTCATTATCGGCGTATCGCTGTTTAGCCGTGTGAAGCGGATGCGGCCGACCATGATGGCCGTTATCGGCATGATTTTGTACCGAGCCTGCCTGACGGTCGCCATGCAGCTGGGGCTGGATACCAACTGGCTCAAGATGCTGATGTCCATTATCTTTGTTATCGCACTGGTTGCAAGCCGATTTGCGTCCGGGAGGGGGAAGCATTATGTCACAATTGACCGCACCTGAAGCAAAGCCGCTGGTGCGTATGGAGCACATTTATAAAACCTTCAATCCCGGTTCTGTCAATGAAGTGGTGCTGTTTCAGGATTTTAACCTGCAAATTGCAGAGGGAAGCTTTGTGGCAGTGGTTGGCAGCAACGGCTCCGGCAAGACAACAATTTTAAACCTGCTGTGCGGCAGCCTGCCGCTGGGTTCCGGCGAGATTTATGTGGGGGACCGGCAGGTTACGAAGATGAAAGAATATGAGCGTTCCCGATTTATCGGGCGTGTATTTCAGGACCCTTCCATGGGGACCTGCCCCTCATTGACGGTGCTGGAGAATATGGCTCTTGCGGACAACAAAGGCAGCTCGTTTCTGCTGCAGCGGGGTGTCAACCGCCGCAGGACACAGCATTATCGGGAGGAGCTTTCCCTGCTGCATATGGGACTGGAAGATAAACTGGGTGTGCAGGTCGGCAGCCTTTCCGGTGGGCAGCGGCAGGCGCTGGCAATGCTGATTGCGACGATGTCGCCAATCGACCTGCTGATTCTGGACGAACATACGGCGGCGCTGGACCCGCATTCCAGTGAAAATGTGATGGAACTGACACAGCGTGTGGCAAAAGAAAAGCATGTGACGATGCTGATGGTTACCCATAATCTGAAGTTTGCGGTGGCCTACGGTGACCGGCTGCTGATGATGCACCGCGGCCATATTATGCTGGACGCCGCCGGTGAGGACAAGAAGGTGCTGGACGTTCGTGACCTGACAAACCGCTTTGATGAAATCAGTGTAGAAGACGGAAACTAAATAAGTTCATTTCCCGGGGACGGCTTTTGAGCCGCCCCTTTTCTTATCTATTCTATGCAAAAAAAGCCGTTGGCCGCAGATATTCTGCAGCTAACGGCTTCTGATTTTGTTGTGGTCCAAGCGGCGTATCAGTGACGGTAGCGGTCGTGGGAGAACTCTTTTTCCTCTTTCTCTACTTCATCACGCAGATATGCTTCATAATCAAAACCATCTATTATATTTTTGGAAGACCCATGAACGGAGCCGTCACGGTCTGCTGGTGGGGAGGGACGTTTTTCCGTTCTGCTGCGAGCATATTCTTCATCCTGTGCAAAGGCCCGGCGGCTGTGGGAGTTCCGCTGTACGGCCGGAGCTTTGGTATTCGGCTCAGCCAAATGCCGTGCCGGTGTTTTGCGGCACAGAACCCAGTTCGGCAGTTTGTCCGTTACTTTTTCCGGAAGGACTTTGCACATCGACTGCACCAGCGGACGGTAGTTGATAATCAGCATGACCAGTGTGAGAAGGCTGCACCAGAGGATGCTGTGCCGGACGCTTTGAATCATCAGCAGGGCTTCCGCACCGAGCAGGGCGCTTTCTGCCAGCAGGCGCAGCGGACTGAAATGAATACGAATGAAGCGGCGGGTATCAATTGTACGTATTAGGAACATAATCACATAAGCGGCCAGCGTAGCCATGGCGGCACCCTGCGGTCCATAGGGCGGAATCAGCATTAAGTTTAACACAATGTTGATGACAGCCGCAATGATGGTGGTAATCATATTGTTCACGCTGCGTTTTTCCACCATATAAACAGTGCCGAGAAAACTGGCGAGACAGGAAAATGCCGTAGACAGCACCAGAATGGGGATATATACCCAGCCTTGGTGGAAACCGCGCGCCGTCAGCAGTGACATAAGCGGCCGGCACAGCAGAATGACCAGTGCACTGCCGACAAATACAATGGCCGACATCGCGTGAAACACCTGTGTAAAGAACCGCGCACGGCCCTTTTCCTCTGTAATAGAGGACATCTGCCAGGCATCCAGGAAAACGCTGACGACTAGGGAAATGAGGTTTGGAATTTTGTAGGCACCGGTAAAGGCACTGGCAGTTACTTTGTCCAGATAATGACCAACCATAATACGATCGGAACTGTTTGTCAGCCAAAAAGCGACTTTGTTGGGAATTAGCGGGGCGGAATATTTCAGCATTTGGGCAGCGGTCAGACGGTTTAGTCCCTTAAAGCGGACAAACTTTCCTAGCCCTGCAACCCAGAACAGGAGCAGTGCGCCGATGAGGTCCGGAATGATAATCCCCAGAATGAATCCGGTAATGCCCATTTTCAGCGGATACAGGAATAGCAGTGTGAACAGAACCGTGGTGAAGGTCGTAAAGATGCCCTCAAACGCGTACAGCTTTACCATATTTCGGGCCCGTACAAACTGGCTGCACATATTGCGCAGGGAAGAGGTGAACACAAAAACGGCCACCAGCGTACTGCGCCCCTTCATAAAGCTTAACCAGGAGATGTTTTCCAGAAACGGTGACAGAAACAGCAGGACCAGAGAGCCCAGACAGGTGACAATCAGGCTAACGGTAAAAACATCTTTTTTGTTGTATCGACGGTCCAGACCAAAGCGGGTAACGCCATCGACAATCTGCAGGGAAAACAAAGGAATCAGCACGTTGCCGATATCCTGCATATTGCTGGCTGCGTTAAAATCACTGCCCAGCGCGCTGGTCGTGAAGCGCGTCATTAGTATGGTAAGAATTTTAGAACTGAAAGTACCAATCGCAAAAATCAGGGTATTAGACAACAGCCTTTTGTATTTGTTCAAAATTTAACTCTCCTGTCCAAAAAATCGAAAAGCATAAAATCGTCCCCTATTATAGCATATCCGGGGCAGAAAGTTCAATGGCCGCAAGCAGAGAGAAAGAACTGTCTTTTTGTGCGCCCCAGCTGGGCAGGCGTATGCTCAGCCGGTGAAAATACAGGAAAAGGGGTGCGCTTTGGTGTACTTTGTGCTATACTGTATTCATAAAAACATAAAATTGATTCCGTAACAGCTGCAGGGAGGGTGTTCTTTTATGGTCGAAAATTTGGAAGATTTGCGTGCACTGGCGGGGAAAGCCGCGGGTGAGCTGCTGGATAAGGCAAAAGTCCGCCCCGGACAGCTGATGGTCGTAGGCTGCTCTTCCAGCGAAGTCGGCGGGCATCGCATTGGCACGGACAGCAATGTGGAAACCGCTGCCGCGCTTTTTGACGGCATTTATGAGCAGGTAAAAAAGCGCGGCCTGTTCCTGGCGGCGCAGTGCTGTGAGCATTTGAACCGTGCGCTGATTATTGAGCGCGAGGCTGCGGAAAAATTCGGATATGAACAGGTCAATGTAGTGCCGCAGCCCAAAGCCGGCGGTTCTTTTGGCACCACAGCCTATGCGCGGTTCAGCGACCCGGTTGCGGTGGAACATGTGCGTGCGGACTGCGGCATGGATATCGGCGGTACGCTGATTGGTATGCATTTAAAAGAAGTGGCCGTTCCGGTGCGCCTTTCTATGGACCATATCGGTGAGGCGGTACTGCTGTGTGCACGTACTCGGCCGAAGTTTGTCGGCGGCGTGCGCGCCCACTATGATGAAAACCTTCTGTAAGTTCTGAAAGAACGATTGATAAAGCTTTGCCTGCCTTCTATACCAGCGATAATTTAATATTGCGGCGAAGGCGCTGTACTCATTATGAGCACAGCGCCTCTTTTGATTTTGCTTACAAGTTTTTTCTACATACAAAGCTTCTCTTTTTTTGCTGCGTATTTTTGCGTAGTGTGCCTCTGGCTCCCCAATCAGCCAGGGGCACTCTCTTTATGTCCGGCCGGAAGCAGGTACATGATTCGCATTACCAACAGAACCAGTACAGCATAGCCGAATAGATAACCCGGATTTCCGAGAAAACCAGCCAGCCATTCCAAAGGTGTTCCCGGTTCCGGTACATTGATAAAAAGATAGTTTGCCCCGAAATGCTGGTTAAACAGGTACATGGGCGGAACAAGAATGATGAGAAAAACAAGCGGTTTCCAGAAATATTGAAGCTGTGGGTGAATGGTTCCTTGACGCAGCTGGCACAGTACATATAGGACAATCAAACCGTGAAACAGAAAACTTTGGATACTGATAAAGGAAAGAGGTGGATATCTATTCCAGTTGGGCAGCAGCAGTGCGGCAAGCGTTCCCGGAAGACACAGCGCATACAAAGTCTGACCCAGCCAATCCCAGCTGGTACAGGCGTGCAGCAGACATAAAATACCCGCTAAACTGCACAAATGCAGCGGCAGCTCATAAACAGTCAGGTGACCGATTCGCTGTAAAATCAGCAGACGCAAAGCAATGAGAAGTACCAGCGCGGCACCAAGGATGCGGGAAACGATTGTCCGCCAATGGCTGTTCCGGTGGGAAAAGCAGTGTTCAAACAAGGCACCGCCGGCTGCCAGTATTCCCAGCCACAAAAGATGTGCCGACCCGAAATGGGCAAAACCACAGCCTGCCGGCAGGTCTGATTCATAGGTGAAAAACAAATGAAAAAGAGCAGTGCTTGACTGCATATCTGCTGGCCTCCCTTCGGCTGTTCTTATATGTTTCAGTCAAACAATGTGTATCCGGGTACGGTCAAAACGGTCCTGTTGCACCGCGGTCGCCGTTGGATATCCCACCGGCACGATGGCAAAGGATTCCAGCGTATCCGGAAGATGCAGGGCATTCGCTACGGAAAGCATCCGGTCCCGCTGCGGGTAAACGCCCAGCCAGACAGCACCAAGGCCAAGCTGTGCCGCCTCCAGCAAGATATTTTCACAGCAGGCGCTCATATCCAGTGGAGCGTCTTCTGCATAAACAAGCCCTTCTCGGCGGATGCAAAGTACAAGTGCGGCGGGGGCGTGTGCCGCACAGGCGGAGTAGGGACTGCATTCGGACAGCTTCCGCAGGGTGACGGTGTCCTGCACTACATAAAATCCCCATGGCTGCTGGTTGCATGCAGAGGGTGCCGCCATACCAGCTTTTAAAAGCTGCTCCAGTTTTTCCGGTTCCACCGGTTTGACCTGATAGTTTCGGATACTAGTGCGCATAAAAATAGAATCCATTTTTAACAGCTCCTTTTGCAGCCACTTTACACCGGCTTCATGCGGGTGTCAACATGAATGCCTTTCAACAGAGGATTTGTATTTCCATGATTTACCACATACAATAGATTTTAAATAAAAAGGGATGGGGAAAATGTCATGAAAGGGCTTTTAGCGGGCCAGATGCCCGAAGTACACGTTTATGGCAGAACGGCTGGCCTAGAGGGGCGGATTCGTGCGGGGAAACTATGGGTGCAGACGTTTTGCAGGAGGCTGTGCATCTTTATCAGGAGCAGACAGGGGACCGGAAAACCACCGGGCGGCGGCCAAAGTACCGACACACCGCCTAAGACAGCATTTACCGCGGTCTGCACCGGGGGAAAGCAATGTGCTTTCGTAAAAATATGCACATATATATGCATAAATAAATGCATATCCGTGTATTATCCTGACATATTGCGATAAAAGTGAAAAAATATTCGTTTAATACTTGACTTCTGCATATTGAAGTATTACAATAAAGCCACTTTCAAAAAAGAAATACCGGCGACTGCATGAGGATTGGCCGAATGGTAAAGGAGAGAGAACTTATGAAAAAGGTAAAAATGTTTTTGGCAGCAACGTTAGCGGTATCCATGCTGGTCCCTATGGCAGCATGTGCATCCTTTGACACCTCGTCCGGCACGGCCAGCGGTACAACCGGTACAGCGGCGGCCAGCACAGCCGGCGGGAATGTGACCATGTCCACCAACGCCGAGTTTGAACCATTTGAGTACAAGGCAAACGGCAAAATTGTCGGTATCGATGTAGATATTGCCAATAAGGTTGCTGCAAAGCTTGGTAAGACGCTGCAGGTGCGTGATGTTGCGTTCGATTCGCTGCCGGCAGAGTTGACCGCTGGCAAGTGCGACTTCGTCGCGGCAGGCATGACGATTACGGATGACCGTAAAAAGAACATGGACTTCTCGGATTCATACTTTGATGCGGCACAGGCAATTATTGTTGCGAAGGGCAGCACCATTAAGGGCAAGGCGGACTTAAAGGGCAAAAAGATTGGTGTACAGCAGGGCACAACGGGCGACGACTACTGCACCAAAAATTATAAAGATACACCTCCGAAGCGCTACAATAAGGGCGCGGACGCCATTTCGGACCTTATTTCCAAGCGTATTGATGCGGTCGTCATTGACGACTATTCGGCACAGAAATTTGTTGCGAAGAACGCCAATCAGGTACAGAAGCTTTCGGATGCGCTGACGGTGGAGCATTATGCCATTGCCGTAAAGAAAGGCAACACCCAGCTTGTCAGTACCATCAATGGTGTCCTGAAGGATATGAAGTCCAACGGCGAACTGGACAAAATCATCAACAAATATAAGTCGGCTCTGGAAAGCGATTGAAAAACTGACTGAAACAGAAAGCGGTAGGGAGGGGGATATGCACTCCCTGCCGCTTTTCTTTTCATAGGGAGGGCGACCATGAATTTTACGTTTCCGGCAGTATCCATGTCTTTCTTTTCTGTACTGAAAGACCAGATTTATGAATGTCTCATTAAAGAAAACCGCTATATGTACATTGTAACGGGCCTCGGAAATACCCTATTGATTACCGTATTTGCGGTACTCATCGGTGTGGTGCTGGGTACACTGGTGGCACTGGTTAAAACCGCCCATCAGAACGACCCCAAAAAGATGCGTGTCCCGAACGCTATCTGCTCGGTGTACCTTACCGTTATCCGCGGTACACCTGTGCTTGTACAGCTGATGATTATGTACTATATTATTATTGTAGGGACTGCCATCAATGATATTGGTACGGCAATTCTTGCTTTTGGCATTAATTCCGGGGCCTATGTGGCGGAAGTTATCCGCAGCGGCATCATGTCTGTAGACCGTGGGCAGACCGAAGCGGGCCGTTCTCTTGGCCTGTCACAGCGTACAACTATGGTGAAGATTGTTTTCCCGCAGGCAGTGAAAAATGTGCTGCCGGCTATCGGCAACGAGTTTATTTCCCTGTTGAAGGAAACTTCCGTTGCCGGCTACATCGGCATTCAGGACCTGACAAAGGGCGGCGATGTTATCCGCAGCATTACTTATCAGCCGTATCTGCCTCTGTTAGCCACCGCCGCTGTGTATCTGGTGATTGTCATTGCGCTGAGTGCGCTGCTGTCCAAGGCCGAAAGGAGGATGCGCAGAAGTGATTACCGTTAAAAACCTATATAAAAGTTTTCATACGTTGAATGGTACCGTAGAAGTGCTGAAGGGCATCGACCAGGAAATTGAAAAAGGCGAGAAGGTCGTTATTGTTGGGCCGTCTGGCTCCGGAAAAAGTACCTTCCTGCGCTGTCTGAATCTGCTGGAGCAGCCGACCAGCGGCGAAATCTGGTTTGAAGGACAGCAAATCAATGTGCCCGGTTTTGATGTGGATGGCCTGCGCCGTAAAATCGGCATGGTGTTTCAGCATTTTAACCTATTTCCGCATCTGACGGTACAGCAGAATATCACGCTGGCACCGGTTACCCTGAAGCTGAAGTCCCAGGAAGAAGCCAACGAGCGTGCACTGGAACTTTTAAAGCGCGTAAATCTGGAAAGCAAGGCGGACGCTTATCCAAGCCAGCTTTCCGGCGGACAGAAGCAGCGTATCGCAATCGTTCGTGCGCTGGCAATGGAACCGGACGTGATGCTTTTTGATGAACCTACCAGTGCGCTGGACCCGGAAATGGTCGGCGAGGTGCTGCAGGTTATGAAGGAGCTGGCCGAAGAGGGCATGACCATGGTAGTTGTTACCCACGAAATGGCTTTTGCCCGTGAAGTGGCGAACCGTGTCCTGTTTGTGGATGGCGGCAAGGTGCTGGAAGAGGCCGACCCGGACACTTTTTTTGGACACCCAAAATCCCCCCGTCTGCAGGATTTTTTGAATAAAGTGCTGTAAAACATAAAAATATTTTTCGCAGGGCTGCTGCTTTTTTCGGAAAGTGGCAGCCCCGTTTTCGATTCTTTTATGACAAAACGGGGAATAATTATTTGCTTTTTGTACGGAATCGGCTATACTATTCTTTCGGGCGGCAGCAATAGGCCCCCGAATGCTTGAAAGATTCCGGAGGGTGAAGAAAAGTATGAAACAAAAGGTTTTCTCTGTGGCAGGGGAGTACACACGGCTGACTGTGGCTACGCTGATTATGGTCGTGGGCATCTATTTCTTTAAATTTCCAAACCATTTTTGTTTTGGCGGCGTGACTGGCATAGCAGTGCTGTTAAGCGGCTTTATGAAATTGAGTGCCTCCAGTTATACCTTTATTATCAACATGGTATTGTTGGGGGCAGGCTTTCTGTTCTTAGGAAAGAACTTTGGCATTAAAACCGTGTACGTCAGTGTACTGATGTCCGTTGGGCTGAGCGTGCTGGAAAAAGTATATCCTATGATACGGCCGCTTACAGATGAACCGGTGCTGGAATTTATGTTTGCGGTGTTTCTGCCCTCATTGGGTTCGGCGATTCTGTTTGATATGGACGCTTCTGGCGGCGGAACGGATATTTTGGCGATGATTCTTAAAAAATATACCAGCCTGAATATTGGCGTTACCCTAATGCTGGTGGATGTGTTCATCACGGTGGCGGCATTTTTGGTGTATGGACCAAAGACAGGCCTGTTCTCCTTTGCCGGTTTGCTCAGCAAAACGCTGGTGATTGACGGCGTGATTGAAAACATGAACCTGTGCAAATACTTTACGGTTGTCTGTGATAACCCGACTCCTATCTGTGACTTTATCCACGAGCAACTGAAACGCAGTGCCACTGTTTTCAGTGCGGAGGGCAGTTACCTGCATAATCAAAAAAAAATCATTCTGACAGTTATGCGGCGCAGTCAGGCGGTGCGTCTGCGCCGCTTTATCCGTGAAAACCAGCCGGGTGCGTTCATTATGATTACCAACAGCAGTGAGATTATTGGGAAAGGCTTCCGCGGTGTCAACTGACAGACAGGCGTATTAAAAACAGCCTCTGTAGGTTTTGACCCACAGAGGCTGTTTTTGATATGTTTCAAGAAATATTATGCGTTTTCGTTGACGGCTACACCGGCATATACAATGCCGCGGTCGGAATCCAGCGTAATGGTTACGCCGCTGCGCAGAATTTTGGTAGCGTTCCGCGCGCCGACAATGACCGGCTTATTGAGGGACAGGCCTACAATGGCTGCATGAGAGTTCAGGCCCTTTTCCTCGGTGATGATACCGGAAGCTTTGCGCATATACGGCATCATGGAATTATTGGTGCTTGGAATTACGATAATATCATTTGTCTGGAAGTTCTGGTGCAGGTCATCGATATTTCTGCAGACACACAGGTTACTGCATACGCTGCCGAGGGAAATTCCGTCGCCGGTTACCAAGACATCACCGACCAGCTGTACTTTCAGCAGGTTGGTCGTGCCAGAAACGCCGAGGGGAACGCCGGCTGTAATGACAGTCAGGTCACCATTCTGTACCAATCCGTGGTCACGGGCAACATTGACAACGTGCTCGAAAAGTTCATCGGTGTTGTCCTTTTCTTCCACCATCAGCGGAATAACGCCCCAGGACAGATTCATCTGGTACCAAACCTTGCGGTTGGTCGTGCCGCTGATAATGGGACAGGCTGGACGATATTTGGAAATGGTGCGCGCGGTATGGCCGGACTGTGTGACAGTCATAATGGCAACGGCGCCCAGGTCGTGTGCAGTAGTGCAGGTTGCGTGAGAAATGGCAGAAGTGACGTCCTTTTTCTCCGTCCAGTCCGCGCTGCGGAATCGGCTAATGTAGTCGATGTTCCGTTCCGTATGTTCCGCAATGCACGCCATGGTGCGCACGGCTTCCACCGGATATTTGCCGGCAGCCGTTTCACCGGAAAGCATAATGGCACTGGTACCGTCGAATACAGCATTTGCTACATCCGTTGTTTCTGCACGGGTGGGACGCGGGTGCTGAATCATAGAATCCAGCATTTGGGTAGCGGTAACGGCAACCTTTCCGGCAGCGTGTACTTTGGTGATAATCTTTTTCTGCAGAATCGGAACTTCTTCCATAGGGACTTCAACACCAAGGTCGCCGCGGGCAACCATGATGCCGTCGGATACACGGATAATTTCGTCGATGTTTTTCACACCGCCCGTGCTTTCAATTTTGCTGATAATTTGGATGTCGTGGTTGCCGTTCTTTTCCAGTTCACTGCGCAGGGAAAGAATATCATCCGCGCTGCGGGAAAAGGAAGCGGCAATAATGTCAAAGTCCTGTTCCACACCAAAGGCAATATCGGACTTGTCCTGTTCACTCAAAAACGGCAGGGACAGGGTGGAGCCCGGGATGTTAATGCCTTTATGTTTGGTGATGGGACCGCCGTTCATCACTGTACACAGAATGTCTGTATCATTTGTTTTGTCAACGCGAAGTTCAATGAGGCCGTCATCAATCAAAATTTTTGTACCGGGAGTCACCTCTTTAGGCAGGTTGGCAAACGTGATTGCACACTGTTTGTCATCACCCGTGATGTCCCGAGTCGTTAATGTATAGGGCTGTCCATCCACTAGGTTCACCGGCTTTTCAAATTCGCGTGTGCGGATTTCCGGTCCCTTGGTGTCCAGCAGCAGTGCTACCGGCAAATCCAGTTCCTGGCGGAGTTCTTTCACGGCATTGATGCGAACAAGCTGCTCCTCATGGGTGCCGTGGGAAAAATTGATGCGCGCCACATCCATGCCGGAAAGCATCAGCTCACGCAGCACTTTCTTATCGTCCGTGGCAGGTCCAAGCGTACAGATGATTTTTGTTTTACGCATAAACAAATGACCTCGATTTCTACAAAGTATCGGCAAAACAGGAACCGCTGAAGCGCAGTATCGTTTCAGCGGTGAAAAAAAGTAAGATTTGTATTCCAAAATAACATTTTTATTTTACCACCGTTAATATTACAGTATTTATCTTTAAAATGCAACAGCATTCCACGGAGTGTGTCAAGAAAACTGCTTGCAAAGTATTGCCTGTAGGCTTAAAATAAAAAAATGACCGGTTTCACGACTGAAAAAGCAGGTAAAAACCCAACCGGAGGTGCAGAACTAAACCGGGAAAGGAGAACGAATATGCGTAAATCCCGTCAGGAACAAATTCTGGACGAAGACAGCCCACGCGGCAGTGTCGCAGGTGTCCGGCACTTAAAAAACTGGATGCGGGTGGTATTGGCAGCCATTCTGGTGCTGGCTGTTCTGCTGGGCGTTCTTGTCTGGAAATATTATATGCCAAAAACAAACGGGCAGTCATCTTCTGCTGGCTCGGCCGCGGCGCTGGCCGCACAAAGTACGGAAGTGCTGTCAGAACCGGACGACAGCTGGGCACTGACTGTTGTTTCGCAGGACCGGAAAATCAGCAGCAGCTTTTCACCGCAGCTAGTAAGTTTTGGGAATGTGCAGGTGGACCAGCGCATTGTGCCTTCTCTGCAGAAAATGCTGGACGATGCAAAGGCAGCCGGCTATACGTTGTCCGTCAAGCAGGGATATGTTGATGCAAAGATGCAGGAAAGCCAGTATCAGGCAAAAATTAAAACGCTGATGCAGCAGGGCAAGACATGTGCCATTGCGGAAAGCGATGCCGCGGCGCTGGTGCCGCCGGGCGGGTGCAGCGAGAACCAGACCGGTATGGCTGTAACGTTTCCGTCAGACCAGACGTTCCTTTCCAGTGACGGTTATCACTGGCTTTTGAACCACTGCGTGGAGTACGGCTTTGTGCGCCACTATACCGACAGCAAAGAGGGCCGCACTGGCCTCAAGGACGACCCGAGCCATTTTCGCTATGTAGGTACCCGCAATGCCAAGAATATGCGTCGGCTGGGTTTGTGCCTGGAAGAGTACGCGGTTTATGTGGAACGCCAGAGTTCCGGCAGCTGAACAAAGCGGTTTGATCCGCATAAAAAACTTGCAATTTGCCCGTACTTGTGGTAAAATGCAGATGTTTAGGGCCTGTCTGCGCCTTTTTGGGCATCGGGCCGATGCTACAGCTTTTGCTGAAAGAGGTGACAACTCCATGAAAAAAGGTATCCATCCTCAGTATAAGGACACTACCATCACATGTGCCTGCGGCAATGTGATCCATACGCGTTCCACAAAAGAGAATATCCGCGTTGAAATTTGCTCAAAGTGCCATCCGTTCTTCACTGGCAAACAGAAGCTGGTGGACAGCAGCGGCCGTGTCGATATGTTCAAAAAGCGTTACGGCATATCCAAATGATTCGCTTTTCTCTGGAATGTAAAGACTGCTGTACAGCAGGGACCTGAAAAGGGCCTGACTTGCGGCGGCCTTTTTTCTTACTCTTTTTTACAGCAGATGAGAGGGGGCCTGTGCCTGTGAAGCAGTACTTAACGCTGCGGACGGAGGGAACGGATTCTTTTACGGAAAAGAAGTCCCGCTTTCTGGGCTGCGCTGCGCCTGTGCAGACACAACAGCAGGCGCTGGAGTTTTTTGCCGCGCAGAAGAAAAAATACTGGGACGCCAAACACCATGTTTCAGCCTATGTTCTGCAAAACGGCCAGCAGCACTGCTCGGATGATGGAGAACCACAGGGAACCGCCGGTGTGCCGGTTTTAAACGTTTTGCTGAAAAACGGTATAACGGATGCCGCTGTTGTCGTAACACGTTATTTTGGCGGGGTACTGTTGGGAGCCGGTGGGCTGGTGCGGGCTTACTCGCACGGTGCATCGCTGGGCCTTGCTGCGGCAGGACTTTTGTGTATGAAACCGTGCCTGCAAATGCAGACAGCCTGCACATACAGCCAGTACGGAAAAGTGGCGGCGCTGTTGCCGGCCAGCGGTGCCGCTGTCGACAACACTTTCTTTACGGACAAGGTCCTCATTCATTTCCATATCACCGAGGAAAAATTGCCGCCGCTGACTACTGCGCTGGCAGACGCCACCGGCGGCAGTGTCTGCCCGGAAAAGCTGGACGAAGCTTATTATCCGCTTCCGGTCCATTCCACACAGGAAGCGCTTTCTCCGTGAAAAAATCGGATTCTTTTGCTGTCTTTGCAGGAGAAACCGTTTTTTTTGCGTATATATCTTCGAGTGGTTCCTTCATATGCTCTGACCATTGAAAGAGGGGAGCTTTGCATTGAATATTCGTGAACAGACCGAAGAAATCGAACGGAATATACTTTCCAGCACAGCAACCCATGCCTGTGATACTGCCGGTCGGCAATATCCGGAGGAAGAGGACGATTTGCGCACTGCTTTTCAGCGGGACCGTGACCGCATCATTCACTGCAAATCGTTTCGCCGCCTGAAACGAAAGACACAGGTTTTCCTTTCACCGGAAGGCGACCATTACCGCACACGGCTGACACATACGCTGGAGGTGGACCAGATTGCGCGGACGATTGCGCGCTGCCTGCGTCTGAATGAAGACCTGACGGAAGCCATTTCTCTAGGGCATGACCTCGGCCACACACCCTTTGGCCATGCGGGGGAGCGTGCCCTGAACGACATTTGTCAGGAACACCCGCTGGAGGACGGCAGCACCGCTTTTCACCACTATGAGCAAAGTGTGCGCATTGTGGAACGGCTGGAAAAAGAGGGCCGGGGCCTCAATCTGACGGCAGAGGTGCGGGACGGCATTCTGCACCACACCTGCGGGGAACAGGCACATACACCGGAAGGACACATTGTGCGGATGGCGGACCGGATTGCTTATATCAATCACGATATTGACGATTCGGAGCGTGCCGGCATTTTAAAGGAAAGCGACCTGCCGCAGGAGGTTACCGCGGTGTTGGGACATACAAAAAGTCAGCGCATTGATTGTTTGGTGCGCTCGGTTGTACGCTGCAGCGGTGACGGTATCATGCGTATGGAGCCACAGGTGGAAACGGCTTTCGATAAACTGAATGATTTTATGTATCGCTCCGTGTATGTGAACCCAAGTGCCAAGAGCGAAGAACGCAAAGTACCGATGGTGCTGGAAAAACTGTACGAATATGCGCTGGACAGCCGAAACCTGCCGGAGCATCTACAAAAAATAGCGGCACAGGACGGTCCCCGACGGGCGGCCGTGGATTACATAGCCGGTATGACGGACCCGTATGCGGTTGAGCTTTTCCAGCAGGTATATGTCCCCCACGCGTGGCGGCATATGTAATCGGTGTTTTGTACAAGGGAAGGAGGAAGTCCATGCCTCTACCGCAGGAATTCATTGAAGAACTCAAAGCCCGCAGCAGTATTGAAGACGTCGTTTCAAGCTATGTCAGCCTGAAACGACGCGGCCGGACGATGGTGGGACTGTGCCCGTTCCACAGCGAAAAGACGCCTTCCTTTACGGTGTATCCGGACAACGGTTCTTTCTACTGCTTTGGGTGTGGGGCCGGCGGAGATATCATTACATTTATAGAAAAAATAGAAAATTTAGATTATATGGAAGCGGTACGTTCACTGGCCCAGCGCGCCGGCATGGCGGTGCCGGAAAGCGAGGAAGACCGCGGTCTTGCGAAGTTGCGGATGCGCCTATATGCGCTGAACCGGGACGCGGCCCGCTTTTACCACCGGGTGCTGCTTTCCCCACAGGGCGCTGTCGGCATGGAGTATTTTTCCCGGCGTGCGCTTACCCGGCAGACCATTACACATTTTGGGCTTGGATATGCGCCGCCGTCCCGATTTGCGCTGGTCGATTATCTGCATCAAAAGGGCTACAGTGACCAGGAAATGATACAGGCAAACACCGCCTTTTCCAGCAGGAACGGCCACGCGGTGGACCGCTTCCACGATCGTGTCATGTTTCCCATTATTGACCTGCGCGGCAATGTCGTTGCGTTTGGCGGACGGGTGCTGGGACAGGGCGGGCCAAAGTACCTGAATACCAGTGATACCCCGATTTTCAGCAAAGGCAGAAATTTGTTTGCGCTGAACTTTGCAAAAGATACAGCGGCACAGGGGCTCATCCTATGCGAGGGATATATGGACGTTATTGCGCTGCATCAGGCGGGCTTTCAAAATGCGGTGGCCGGGTTGGGAACAGCACTGACACCGGAGCAGGCACGGCTGATTGCACATTATACCGGCGAAGTGATTGCATCGTATGACGCGGATACGGCTGGACAGCGGGCGGCTTCCCGCAGTATTCCGCTGCTGCGGCAGGCAGGCCTGAATGTGCGGATTTTGGTGGTGCCGGACGGCAAGGACCCGGACGAGTTTATCCGCTCGCACGGAGAAAACGGACATGCCCGTTTTCAGCAGCTTTTGGACAGCTGCGGCAACGATGTGGAGTACCGCCTGCAGAAGCTGAAAAAGGGAATTGACCTAAAGACGCCGGACGGAAAAATCCAGTACCTCAACGCAGCGGCGGAGGTACTGGCGGCGCTCGACAATGAGATTGAGCGGGAAGTATATGCCGGCCGTCTTGCGGAAGAAGCGGGCATTCAGCGTGCTGCACTGCTGCAGCAGGTCCAGTCCGTCCGCAAAAAGAAACAGCGGCGGCGGCAGAAAAAAGAATTTCGTACTTTTCGTCGCCAAAGTACCGGCGCACAGGACCGGTTGAATCCGGACAAGTACCAGAATCTGCGGGCGGCCCGTGCAGAAGAGGAGCTTTTGGGGGCCATTCTGGATTATCCGGAAAATGCAGCCTATGCAGCGGAAAAACTTTCGCCGGAAAAATGGATTACGGCTTTTAACCGCCGTGTATATACCTTAATCGTGGGTAAAATGAAAGATGGTAAGGCAGTAGGCCTTACAGACCTGGTGGACAGCCTTTCCCAAGACGAAATGGGGAAGGTGGCCGGGTACTGTGCCAGACATGCGGGCGTTCCGGCTGGCCGGCCGGAAGTGGATTCTTATATCCGCGTTCTTCTGGAGGAAAATGATAAGCAAAACGTGCGGGCCGGCAGTGACAGCGACATCAGCCGTTACCTGCAGGAACTGCGTGCGCAGAAAAAATAGGAGGTCACTCTATGGCAGTAGCGAAATCAACAAACGCGCCAAAATGTGCAGCAAAAACAGCAAAGGCATCGGGAACTGCAAAGACTGTGAAGGCTGCGGAGAATACACCAGACAGAAAGACTATTCTGCATGATTTAATAGAACAGGGAAAAGCAAAAGGCTTCCTTTCTACTAAAGATATTCTGGACGCAATCGGTGAACTGGACATTGAACCGGAAGAAATCGAAAAATTCTATGACCAACTGGAAAGTCAGGGAATCGAAATTGTTGATGACCTTGGAAATGACGATTCTATAAAGGAATTACAAACGGCCAGCACAAAACAAAACAGTGATGATGGTCTGGACGCCGGCGTCAACACGGACGGCGTTGCCATAGATGACCCGGTAAAGGTGTACCTGAAGGAAATTGGCCGGGTGCCGCTTCTCACACCGGAAGAGGAAATCGACCTTGCCGTACGGATTAAAGAGGGTGACGAGGAAGCAAAAAAACATTTGGCGGAGGCAAACCTGCGCTTAGTCGTCAGTATCGCAAAGCGTTACCTCGGGCGTGGAATGCAGTTCCTTGACCTGATTCAGGAAGGCAACCTTGGCCTGATTAAAGCAGTGGAAAAGTTCGACTATACCAAGGGCTTTAAGTTTTCCACCTACGCTACTTGGTGGATTCGGCAGGCAATTACACGCGCTATTGCGGACCAGGCACGTACCATTCGAATTCCCGTGCACATGGTAGAGACAATTAACAAAGTAAAAAAAGTTTCCAGCCAGCTGCTGCATACCAATGGCCATGAGCCGTCGGCAGAGGAAATCAGTGCGGAACTGAGTATGCCGGTGGAAAAAGTGCGTGAAATTCTGCGTGTCGCACAGGAACCAGTTTCCCTGGAAACGCCAATCGGCGAAGAAGAGGACAGCCATTTGGGCGACTTTATTCCCGACGATGACGCGCCGGCCCCGCAGGATGCGGCTTCCCACACGCTTCTGAAAGAGCAGCTTAACGAAGTACTGGATACACTGACGCCCCGTGAGGAAAAAGTGCTGCGCCTGCGTTTCGGTTTGGAGGACGGCCGTTCCCGCACCTTGGAAGAGGTCGGAAAGGAATTCAATGTTACACGTGAACGTATCCGCCAGATAGAGGCCAAAGCCCTGCGTAAGCTGCGTCACCCCAGCCGCAGCAAAAAGCTAAAAGACTTTTTGGATTAAGGGGCACGGTACCATGGTGATTACACTGGAAACAGACTATGCCGTGCGAATCATGGAAGTGCTGGCTACGGAGAACAGCAAAGTGGACGCCCGCACCATTGCGGAAAAGGCCATGGTAACACAGCGATTTACGCTGAAAATTCTGCACAAGCTGGTTACGGCCGGACTGGTGGTTTCTTTTAAAGGGGCCCACGGCGGCTATACATTGGCAAAGGCTTCTGAACAGATTACACTGCTGGAAGTCATTGAGGCAGTGGAGGGGCCGTATATGTTCAGCCGCTGCCAGCAGAAGGCGTACAGCTGTGACCACAGCGGCACCAGCAGCTGCCGTTTTCATGAGATATATAATGAAGTGACCGTTCTGGTGCGCGACAAACTGAGCTCCTATACATTTGCGGATGTCCTTCCGCAGGGCAGAGGTTCTGTCGGATCGAATGAGGAATCTGCCCCGAAAAACAGCGTAAAAGCATAAAAAACTGCCGTATCCCGGAAAAGCGCATTCCTGCGCCGGATACGGCAGCTTTTTTGTGCGGAACCATTATTTTTAGGCGGAAAAAGAAAAAAGCCAAAGCATTCTGGAAGGATTGCCTTGACAAACCGTGTAAAAAGGAATACAATATTAAACTGCATCATCATAGATTCGTGCGCCCTTTTTTACTTTCCTTATCATAGCACATTCTGTTTGAAAAGGCAATAGGGCGCCTGACAATATGACTGCTGAGAACGTTTGCGGATAGTCGGCTCTTAAATAAAGGATTGGAGTGATTGAGCCAATGGTGAATGTCAAACCGGTAAAGGTGGGCAAAAACACACGGATGAGCTTTTCTAAGATTGATGAGGTTCTGCCCATGCCAAACCTCATTGAAATCCAGAAGAACTCGTACGAGTGGTTTTTGAATGAAGGCCTGCAGGAGGTCTTTAAGGACGTCTCCGGTATTACCGACTACACAGGTAACCTGGTTCTGGATTTTGTTGACTATAAATTGGATGTGGAACATCCAAACTATACGGTCAAGGAATGTAAGGAACGTGACGCCACCTACGCGGCTCCGCTGCGCGTGAAGGCGCGTCTGCTCAATAAGGAAACCGGCGAAATTAAGGAATCTGACGTCTTTATGGGCGACTTCCCGCTGATGACGGAAAGCGGCACCTTTGTTATTAACGGTGCAGAACGTGTCATTGTTTCCCAGTTGGTGCGTTCCCCGGGCGTATACTATAAAATGGAATACGACAAGACCGGTAAGGAACTGTACAGCACTACCGTTATCCCAAACCGCGGTGCATGGTTGGAATACGAAAATGACGCCAACGATGTTTTTTATGTGCGTATTGATAAAAACCGCAAGCTGCCGGTTACCATTTTCATTCGTTCGCTGGGCCTTGGCACCGAGCAGGAAATTCGGGATTACTTTGGCTACAGCCCGTTGCTGGAAGCAACGCTGGAAAAGGACCCGTGCAAAAATACGGAAGAAGCTCTGTTTGAGGTATACAAAAAGCTGCGCCCAAGTGAGCCGCCGACTTTGGAAAGTGCCCAGTCCCATTTGAACAGCCTGTTCTTCGACTCCCGCCGTTATGATCTTTCCCGTGTTGGCCGTTATAAATACAATAAAAAACTGAACCTTGCCGGCCGCATTACCGGACAGGTCCTCAGCCGCCCGGTCATCAACCCCTCCACAGGGGAACTGATGGCAGAGGCTGGCAACGTCGTTTCACATGAGCAAGCCCGTCAGATGGATGATGCCGGTGTATCGGCTGTTTATGTGACAGTAAACGAACGTGAAGCAAAGGTTATTTCCAACGGCATGGTGGACATCAGCAAATTCGTGGATTTCGACGCTGAAAAAGAGTGCGGTATCCAGGAACGTGTGCGCTACTCTGTTTTGGCGGAGCTGGTGGAGCAGGCCGGCGGCGATGAAGATACCCTGAAAGACCTGCTGCGTACCCATGTGGAAGAGCTGGTTCCAAAGCATATTATTATTGATGATATTTTTGCTTCCATCAGCTATATGTGCAACCTACAGGAAGGTCTCGGTACCATAGATGATATTGACCATTTGGGCAACCGCCGCATTCGCTCTGTCGGTGAACTGCTGCAGAACCAGGTGCGTATCGGTTTCTCCCGCTTGGAGCGTGTGATTCGTGAACGCATGACGCTGCAGTCACAGGACCTGGAAGCACTGACGCCGCATTCCCTGATTAACATTCGTCCGGTTGTAGCGGCAATTAAGGAATTCTTCGGTTCTTCTCCGCTGTCCCAGTTTATGGACCAGACAAACCCGCTGGCAGAACTGACGCATAAGCGCCGTCTGTCCGCTTTGGGACCCGGCGGTCTGTCCCGTGACCGTGCAGGATTTGAGGTACGAGATGTGCATTACAGTCATTACGGCCGTATGTGCCCAATCGAAACGCCAGAAGGCCCGAACATCGGTCTGATTTCTTATTTGGCTACCTTTGCGCGCATCAATAAGTATGGCTTTATTGAGGCGCCGTACCGCCGAGTGGACAAGGAGACCGGTGTTGTTACCCGTGATGTGGTCTATATGACTGCGGACGTGGAAGACAATTACATTGTTGCCCAGGCGAACGAACCACTGGACGAAGAGGGACATTTCAAGAATGCCAAAGTCAACGGCCGTCACCGCGACCAGTTCGTAGTGGTGGAACGCGAGAAAGTGGACTATATGGATGTTTCTCCGAGAATGGTTGTTTCCGTTGCTACGGCTATGATTCCCTTCCTGGAAAATGATGATACTAACCGTGCACTGATGGGCTCCAACATGCAGCGGCAGGCTGTGCCGCTGATTAAGACAGATTCGCCAATTGTCGGCACCGGAATGGAATACAAGGCCGGCGTCGACTCTGGTGCCTGTGTACTGTGCAAGCGCGCCGGTGTGGTGCACAGTGTCAGCGCGGACGAGGTCCGTGTGGATGCCGACGAGGGCGGTACGGATGTGTATCCGATTATTAAATTCCTGCGTTCCAACTCTGGTACCTGCTTTAATCAGGTGCCGGTTGTGGAGCGCAATGACCGCGTCAATGTCGGTGATGTTATCGCTGACGGACCGGCAACCAAAGACGGCGAGATTTCACTGGGCAGAAACGTGCTCATTGGCTTTATGACATGGGAAGGCTACAACTACGAAGATGCTGTCCTTATCAGCGAAAAAGTTGTGCGTGACGATATGTTCACTTCCATTCATATTGAAGAGCATGAAACAGAAGCTCGTGACACGAAGCTCGGACCGGAGGAAATCACCCGCGATATTCCAAACGTCAGCGAGGAAATGCTGCGCGATTTGGATGACAATGGCATTATTCGTGTGGGTGCGGAAGTCCATGCGGACGATATCCTGGTCGGCAAGGTTACCCCGAAGGGCGAAACGGAACTAACCGCCGAGGACCGTCTGCTGCGTGCTATCTTCGGTGAAAAAGCGCGTGAAGTGCGTGATACCTCGCTGCGTGTGCCACACGGCGAATACGGCATTGTGGTGGACGTCAAGGTCTTTACCCGTGAAAACAGCCGCGATGAACTCAGCCCCGGCGTCAATAAAGTAGTGCGCTGCTATATTGCGCAGAAGCGTAAAATTTCTGTTGGTGATAAGATGGCCGGCCGTCACGGCAATAAGGGCGTTGTTTCCCGTATCTTGCCTGTAGAGGATATGCCGTACCTGCCGGATGGCACGCCGCTGGATATTGTGCTGAACCCGCTGGGTGTGCCGTCCCGTATGAATATCGGACAGGTACTGGAAGTGCATTTGGGCATGGCGGCAAAGGCACTGGGCTGGAAAGTAATGACGCCGGTCTTTGATGGTGCCCACGAAGAGGATATCCGCGAGCTGTTCCAGAAAGCCGGAATCGCAGAGGATGGCAAGTTCCAGCTGCGTGACGGCCGTACTGGTGAGCGCTTTGATAACCGTGTCACCGTTGGCATTATGTATTACCTGAAACTGCATCATCTGGTTGATGATAAGATGCACGCCCGTTCCACTGGCCCATATTCTCTGGTTACGCAGCAGCCTCTGGGCGGCAAAGCACAGTTTGGCGGCCAGCGTTTCGGTGAAATGGAAGTTTGGGCGCTGGAAGCATACGGCGCTGCTTATACCCTGCAGGAGATTTTGACGGTTAAGTCCGATGATGTTGTAGGCCGTGTAAAGACCTATGAAGCAATCGTCAAGGGACAGAATATTCCGAAACCAGGCATTCCGGAATCCTTTAAGGTCCTAATCAAAGAGCTGCAGAGCCTGTGCCTTGACATGAAGGTACTGGATAAAGACAATAATGAAATTGACCTGCGCCAGACCTTTGATGATGACGATGACGCCGGCTTTGCACCAAACGAGAGCAACTTTGATGAACCCAATGTTGCGGATAATCTGGAAGGCTACACCGTGGACGATGCCGACAAAGCCCTGTATGACGGCCCCGACAATTACGAAGCCAGTGCAGACACGGCAAATACGGATAATCCGGACACAGATGGACCGGACGGTTCACTGGATAATACCGATTCGGCAGACTGACAGGGGGATTGTGCTGCATGGAATTTAATACACTGGAATCAATTAAAATTGGCCTGGCTTCTCCTGAAAAAATCCGTGAGTGGTCCCACGGCGAAGTGAAGAAACCGGAAACCATTAACTACCGCACGCTGAAACCGGAACGCGATGGTCTGTTCTGCGAACGCATTTTTGGGCCGACAAAGGACTGGGAATGTCACTGCGGCAAATATAAGCGTATTCGTTATAAGGGCAAGATATGCGACCGCTGCGGCGTTGAAGTTACGCGCGCTAAGGTCCGCCGTGAACGAATGGGACACATTGAGCTGGCCGCGCCGGTATCTCATATCTGGTACTTTAAGGGAATTCCGTCCCGTATGGGACTGATGCTCGATATTTCTCCGCGTATGCTGGAAAAAGTTCTGTATTTTGCAAGTTACATTGTAACAGACTCCGGCAATGTGCGGGAGCTGCAGAAAAAGCAGCTGCTGACTGAAAAAGAATACCGTGACCTGCGTGAAAAGTACGACGATGATTTTCAGGCTGGCATGGGTGCCGAAGCAATTAAAACACTGCTGCAGGAAATCGATTTGGACAAAGAGTCCAAAGATTTGAAGGCAGAGCTTACCAACGCTTCCGGCCAGAAGCGTGTCCGTATTTTGAAACGTCTGGAAGTCGTTGAGGCATTCCGGAAGTCCGGCAACCGCCCGGAGTGGATGATTTTGGATGTCATTCCGGTCATTCCGCCGGATCTGCGTCCTATGGTTCAGCTGGACGGTGGCCGTTTCGCTACATCTGACCTGAATGACCTTTACCGCCGTGTCATTAACCGAAACAACCGTCTGTCCCGTCTGCTGGAACTGCATGCACCGGACATTATTGTCCGCAACGAAAAGCGGATGCTGCAGGAAGCTGTAGATGCCCTGATTGATAACGGCCGCCGCGGCCGCCCAGTCACGGGGCCGAACAACCGCCCGCTGAAATCCCTTTCTGATTTATTGAAGGGCAAACAGGGACGTTTCCGTCAGAACTTGCTGGGCAAACGTGTTGACTATTCCGGCCGTTCTGTTATTGCTGTTGGTCCGGAACTAAAAATGTATCAGTGCGGTCTGCCGAAGGAAATGGCCCTGGAGCTCTTTAAGCCTTTCGTCATGAAACGGCTGGTCGAAACCGGCGTGGAAGGCAATATCAAAGCTGCCCGTAAAGCAGTGGAACGCGCAAAACCGGAAGTTTGGGATGCGCTGGAAATTGTTATCCGCAATCACCCGGTTATGCTGAACCGCGCGCCTACTCTGCACCGTTTGGGTATTCAGGCATTTGAACCAGTGCTGGTTGAGGGCCGTGCCATGAAGCTGCATCCGCTGGCCTGCACCGCTTACAATGCCGACTTCGATGGTGACCAGATGGCTGTCCATGTGCCGCTTTCCAGTGAAGCACAGGCGGAGTCCCGCTTCCTAATGCTGGCCGCTGGCAACCTGCTGAAACCGTCTGACGGCAAGCCAGTCACGGTGCCGACACAGGATATGATTTTGGGTTCCTACTGGCTGACACTGGACCGCGATGGCGAAAAGGGCGAGGGCAAAGTCTTTAAAGATATTGACGAAGCAATTATGGCCTATGACGCCAAAGTCATTGAGCTGCACGCCAAGATTAAGGTCCGCCGCGAAAAAGTGATTAACGGCGAAAAGATCCATGCACTGGTGGATACAACTGTCGGTAAGATTATTTTCAACCGGCCGATTCCGCAGGACCTCGGTTTTATTGACCGAAGCAAACCGGAGAACCTCTTTAAGTTTGAAATTGATTTCCTGGTTGGCAAAAAACAACTGGGCAATATTATAGAAAGATGCATTAAAGTGCACGGTACGCCAAAGACCAGTGAAGTGCTGGACTGCATTAAGGCACAGGGCTATAAGTATTCCACCCTGTCCGGCATTACCGTAGCTGTATCCGATGCGACCATCCCACCGCAGAAGAAAGAAATTCTGGAAAAGGCTGATGAGAGAATCAACCTGATTTCCGATGAATATAAGAACGGATTTCTGTCTGATGCAGAACGTCATCAAGCCGTCATTTTTACATGGAACAAAGCAACCGATGATGTTTCCACTGCTCTGCAGAAGAACCTCGACCGCTATAACCCAATCTTTATGATGGCGGATTCCGGCGCCCGTGGTTCTATGAGCCAGATTCGTCAGCTGGCCGGTATGCGTGGACTAATTGCAAATACGTCCGGTGAAACTATTGAAGTTCCAATCCGTGCAAATTACCGTGAAGGTTTGAACATTCTGGAATACTTCATTTCTTCCCGTGGTGCCCGTAAAGGCCTGACCGATACCGCACTGCGTACCGCTGACTCTGGTTATCTGACACGCCGCCTGGTTGATGTATCGCAGGAAGTTATCATTCGTGAGGACGATTGCGATGCTACAGATGGTCTGGAAGTTTACGACATTAAGGAAGGCAATCAGGTTATCGAATCACTGCATGAACGTCTGGTTGGCCGTTATTTGGTTGACAATTTTGTGGATGATAAGACCGGTGAAGTGCTGGTCAGCAAACACAAGATGATGACAGACGACGATGCGGATATTATTGTGAACCATGGTGTGGAACGCATTAAGATTCGTTCTATTTTGGCATGCCATTCCAAGCACGGTGTGTGCAAGAAGTGCTATGGACTGAACTTGGCTACCGGCACAGAAGTATCCGTCGGTGAAGCGGTTGGCATTGTGGCTGCACAGTCTATTGGTGAACCTGGCACACAGCTGACCATGCGTAACTTCCATACCGGCGGTGTTGCAACAGCTGAAGATATTACGCAGGGCCTGCCGCGTGTCGAAGAACTGTTTGAGGCACGCAAACCGAAACATCTGGCTATCCTGAGCGAACTGGACGGTGTTGTCGGCTTTGAAGAAATCAAGAAAAACCACCATGTGGTAGTTACCAGCGACGACGGTCAGTCCAAGAGCTACTTGATTCCGTTCGGTTCCCGCGTAACCGTGCAGGAGGGACAGCGCATTACAGCGGGTACCCGCCTGACCGAGGGTTCTGTCAACCCGCATGATGTGCTGGCTATCAGCGGTGTGCAGGCTGTGCAGGATTATCTGATTGAAGAGGTACAGCGTGTATACCGGATGCAGGGCGTGGATATCAACGATAAGCACATCGAGGTCATTGTGCGCCAGATGATGAAGAAAGTGCGCATTGACGATGCCGGCGATACTGACTTCCTGCCAAGCTCTATGGTGGAAAAGACCGAATTTGAGGCGGCCAATCAGCAGATTTGCGACCGCATTGCCAACGGCGAAAAGACACTGCGGGAAGCAACCTGTAAGCCTACGCTGCTGGGTATTACAAAGGCGGCTTTGGCAACAGAATCTTTCCTGTCTGCCGCATCTTTCCAGGAGACAACCCGTGTACTGACCGATGCCGCTATCAAGGGCAAGGTTGACCCGCTGATGGGCCTGAAGGAAAACGTCATTATCGGCAAGCTGATTCCTGCCGGCACCGGCATGAAACATTATGCAAACGTGCAGCTGGAAAAAACAGCGTCGGACGAAAAAAAGGAAGACTTGACAAATACAGCGGTATAGCTGTATAATTACAAATTGTGATAGTCTGCGGCAGTCCGCCGCCGCTTTCACATAAAACCGCATACTTTTCCCACCTCTGCCCAGCTTTTGCGGGTGGGGTGGGATTCAGTATGTCTAACCCTGCTGTTAGGCGGCACTGCCGCATAACATAAATTCTATAAATTTGAGTTAGGAGGTGTATTATGCCCACATTTAACCAACTGGTTCACACAGGCCGTGAAGTTGCCGAAAAGAAGGCAAAGGCCCCGGCACTGCTGAAAGGCTGGAATGCCAAGAAGCGCGCTGCCATTGACCAGAACTCCCCGCAGAAGCGTGGTGTCTGCACCGCAGTAAAGACCGCTACCCCGAAAAAGCCAAACTCTGCTTTGCGTAAGATTGCACGTGTGCGTCTTTCCAACGGAATGGAAGTTACCGCTTATATCCCCGGCGTCGGCCATAACCTTCAGGAGCATTCTGTTGTCATGGTCCGCGGCGGTCGTGTAAAGGACCTGCCTGGTGTACGTTATCATATCATCCGCGGCACATTGGATGCCCAGGGCGTTGACAAGCGTATGCAGGCTCGCTCCAAGTACGGCGCAAAGCGCCCCAAGGCAGGAAAGGCTGCCAAGTAAGATAGGAACCGAGAATCTGACAAAAACCTTACGGCTGCAGCCCCCGCCGAAAAGTGGGGGCTTTTAGCGGCGTTTTTATAAACGCCTTTTGCTGGCCTGACGGGAAGTTTTATTTTCGAGTACCGATGATATCATTTTAATTGTGAAGGAGGGAAGTAAAGTGCCAAGAAGAGGCAATATTGCGAAGCGGGACGTTCTGCCCGATCCAATGTATAATTCCAAATTAGTCACACGCCTTGTCAATAATATCATGATCGACGGTAAGAAGGGCGTTGCCCAGAAGATCGTTTATGGCGCTTTCGATATTATTAAAGAAAAAACCGGCAAGGAACCCCTGGAAGTCTTTGAGGCTGCCATGGAGAATGTTATGCCTTCGCTGGAAGTAAAAGCCCGCCGTGTTGGCGGCGCTACCTACCAAGTGCCTATGGAAGTGCGTCCTGAGCGGCGCCAGACACTGGGCCTGCGCTGGTTGACAACGTATTCCCGCCAGCGTTCCGAGCGCACAATGAAGGAGCGGCTTGCAGCTGAAATTATGGATGCTGTAAACGGCACCGGCGGCGCAGCCAAGAAGCGTGACGATACGCATAAGATGGCTGAGGCTAACCGCGCATTTGCTCATTACAGATGGTAATGCGGCAAGTTTGTGCCGAACGAATGGAGGAAAAGTATGCCTAGGCAGGTACCACTTGAAAAAACCCGTAATATCGGTATCATGGCACACATCGATGCCGGTAAAACGACTACGACCGAGCGTATCCTGTACTACACCGGTATTAACCATAAAATTGGTGAGGTACATGACGGCGCGGCCACAATGGACTGGATGGCTGAGGAACAGGAACGTGGTATTACCATTACTTCTGCTGCTACCACCTGTTTCTGGACCCACAGCAAATATTTTAACGAACCTGAAAAGAACAAAGATTATCGTATCAATATTATTGATACTCCCGGCCATGTTGACTTTACGGTTGAGGTGGAACGTTCCCTGCGTGTGCTGGACGGCTCTGTAACCGTTTTCTGTGCAAAGGGCGGCGTTGAGCCTCAGTCCGAAACCGTGTGGCGCCAGGCAGAACAATTTGGCGTGCCGCGCATGGCTTATGTCAACAAGATGGATATCATGGGCGCTAACTTCTACAGAGTTATCGACATGATGAAGGACCGTCTGCACTGTCACCCGGTGCCGATTCAGCTGCCAATTGGCGCTGAGGATACTTTCCATGGCATTATCGACCTGGTCACCATGAAGGCAGATGTCTATTATGATGATATGGGCAATGATATGCGTGTGGAAGAAATCCCTGCGGATATGCTTGAAAAGGCAAAACAATACCACACCGAGCTGTTGGAAGCGGTCGCCGAGCAGGATGACGCACTGATGGAGAAATATCTCTCCGGTGAAGAACTGACCCACGATGAAATCGTTTCTACACTGCGTAAAGCAACCATTGCCAACAAGCTGGTTCCGGTCACCTGTGGTACTTCTTACCGCAATAAGGGCGTACAGAAACTGCTGGATGCTATTATTGACTATATGCCGGCACCAACTGATGTTCCGGCTATCCGCGGCACCAATCCGGATACTGGTGAGGAAGAGGACCGCCATGCTTCTGATGATGAGCCTTTCTCTGCACTGGCGTTTAAGATTGCAACTGACCCGTTTGTCGGCAAACTGTGCTACTTCCGCGTTTACTCCGGTAAGCTGAACGCAGGCCAGACCGTGTATAACTCCACCAAGGACTGTGACGAACGTATTGGCCGTATCCTGCAGATGCACGCAAACCACCGTCAGGATTTGGAAACCGTGTATGCAGGTGATATCGCCGCTGCTATCGGTGTGAAAAACACTACGACCGGCGATACTCTGTGTGATGAAAAGCATCCGGTCGTGCTGGAATCCATGGACTTCCCGGACCCGGTTATCCGTGTTGCCATTGAGCCAAAGACAAAGGCTGGTCAGGAAAAGATGACTGTCGCTTTGGCAAAACTGGCTGAAGAAGACCCGACCTTTAAGGCTTATACCGATGAGGAAACCGGCCAGACCATTATCGCTGGCATGGGCGAACTTCATCTAGAAATCATTGTTGACCGCTTGATGCGTGAATTCCACGTGGAAGCGAATGTTGGCAAGCCGCAGGTCGCTTATAAAGAGACCGTTCGCAAGCCAGCTGATGTGGACTGCAAGTATGTTCGCCAGTCCGGTGGTAAAGGCCAGTACGGCCACGTTAAGATTCGTATATTCCCGAACCCCGGCAAGGGATACGAATTTGACAACGTCACCGTCGGCGGCTCTATCCCGAAGGAATATATCCCGGCTGTTGATACCGGTATCCAGGGTGCTATGCAGAGCGGCGTTGTCGCCGGCTACAATGTAGTCGATGTCAAGGTTGAGCTGTATGATGGTTCTTATCATGAAGTTGACTCCTCCGAGATGGCATTTAAGATTGCCGGTTCCATGGCATTTAAGGATGCTATGCGCAAGGCTGACCCGGTCATCATGGAGCCTGTCATGAAAGTTACCGTTACGGTTCCGGATGAGTATATGGGCGATGTTATCGGTGACCTGAACTCTCGCCGCGGCATGATTGGTGGCATGGATGCTATTAATGGTGCACAGCAGATTCATGCAATGGTCCCGCTGGCAGAGATGTTTGGCTATGCGACGGATATGCGTTCCAAAACGCAGGGTCGTGGCCAGTTCACCATGGAACCCGACCATTATGCCGAGGTACCGAAGAACATTTCTGAAAAGATTGTTTCCACTCGTACCAAGAAGGGCGAGTAAACGTAAATACTGCTTGATTTTTCCCTGTATTCTTGCTAAAATAAATTTGCGTTAAATAGGGAAACTGAACTGAAAAATAAAGGAGGATACTTCCAATGGCGAAGGAAAAATTCGACAGATCTAAGGCACACGTGAACATTGGTACCATCGGCCATGTTGACCATGGTAAAACAACCCTGACTGCTGCGATTACCAAGGTGCTTGCACTGAAAGGTGAAGCAAGCTTCAAGGATTATGCCAGCATCGATTCCGCTCCTGAAGAGCGTGAGCGCGGCATTACCATTAACACGGCTCATGTTGAGTACACCACAGATAAGCGTCACTACGCTCATGTTGACTGCCCCGGCCATGCTGACTATGTCAAGAACATGATTACCGGTGCTGCACAGATGGATGGTGCTATTCTGGTTGTTTCCGCTGCTGATGGCCCGATGCCGCAGACCCGTGAGCATATCCTGCTTGCCCGTCAGGTTGGTGTGCCTTATATCGTTGTCTATATGAACAAATGCGACCAGGTTGATGACCCTGAGTTGCTGGACCTTGTTGAAATGGAAATTCGTGACCTGCTCAACGAGTACGGCTTCCCGGGAGACACTACTCCAATCGTACGCGGTTCTGCACTGAAAGCTCTGGAGTGCGATTCCAAAGATATCAATGCACCGGAGTACAAGAGCATTGTTGACCTGATGAACATTGTCGATGACTACATCCCGACTCCTGACCGTAAGTCTGATCAGCCGTTCCTGATGCCTGTTGAAGACGTATTCACCATCACCGGCCGTGGTACTGTTGCTACTGGCCGTGTTGAGCGTGGTATGGCTAAAATCGGCGATGAAGTTGAAATCATCGGTCTGACTGATGAGCGTAAGAAGAGCGTTATCACCGGTCTGGAAATGTTCCGCAAAACTCTGGATTACGCAGAGGCTGGCGATAACATCGGTGCTCTGCTGCGTGGTATTCAGCGTGAAGACATCGAACGTGGACAGGTTATTGCAAAGCCTGGCACTATTCATCCGCATACCAAGTTCAGAGGTCAGGTTTATGTTCTGACTAAGGATGAAGGCGGCCGCCATACTCCTTTCTTCAACAACTACCGTCCGCAGTTCTATTTCCGTACAACTGATGTCACCGGCGTTATCTCTCTGCCGGAAGGCACTGAGATGTGCATGCCTGGCGATAACGTTGAAATGTCCGTTGAACTGATTGCCCCAATCGCTATTGAAAAGGGCCTCCGCTTCTCCATTCGTGAAGGCGGTCATACCGTTGGTTCCGGCGTTGTTTCCGACATCTGTGACTAATTTGTCTTTTACGGGTCCTGCCCTTTTGGGCAGGACCTTTTTTATTGCTTATTTTTGTTTTTCTGCTATACTTAGATACAATACAGCAGGAAAACAGGAGGAATGTGTATGCAAAAAGATAATCATGGTACACCACATCCAAAACACCGTTCCAGACGGTATCGTATGATGCGTAACCGCATCATTATAGTAACGTCCAGCGTATTGGTAATCTGCCTGCTGACAATGGGATTGGCTGCCCTTCTGCAGAACCTGCACCCCAAGACAGCAGCATCTTCGGGCAGCGGTTCCTCTGTTAGTGCATCATCTGCGAAGGCAGAAACAAAATCGTCACAAATTACCATTCTCGGTACAGGCGATGACTTGATTCACAGTTCCATTTATAAATCCTGCGCTACTTCTAGCGGCGGATACGATTTCCGTCCGGTCTATAAGCAAATCAAATCAAATGTTTCAGCGGCAAATGTCGCTTTTGTCAATCAGGAAACAGTCATGGCACCATCTGTTGGGGCACTGTCCGGCTATCCGTGCTTTAATTCTCCCACACAAGTTGGCGACGCACTGGTAGATACCGGATTTGACGTTATCAGCCAAGGCAACAACCATATGCTGGATATGGGACAAAAGGGACTGCTGGCCACATTGGACTACTGGAAAAGTAAAAAAGGAATTCAGGTCGTTGGTGCCTATCGCAACCAGGCTGACCTTGACAATATCCGTATTGTGGAGAAAAACGGCATTAAAACAGCATGGATTGGTGTTGTGGAAATGACGAATGATATTTCGCTGCCGTCCGACAGCCCGATGAAGATTGTCTACACTTCCCAGCGCGATGAGATTAAAAAACTGATTACAAAGGCACGTTCTTTGGCAGATGTTGTTGTAGTTTCAGCCCATTGGGGGGAAGAAGACCAGTATACTCTTTCGGATACCGAGAAAAAGCTGGGACAAGATATGGTGGACTGGGGCGCGGACGTTATTTTAGGAAATCACCCGCATGTTTTGCAGCAGCTGACCACGCTGACACGCAAAAGTGACGGTGCGGTGTGTCCAGTCATGTACGCGTTCGGCAACCTGATTTCCACGCAGCGCAAATCCCAAAATCTGGTCAGCGGCCAGCTGACAGTAACCTATAAAAAAGATGAAAAGGGAAAAGTCACATTCTCCGGCATGAAATTTAAGCCTTCAGTTACGTACTACGAGGCGGGCGGACAAAATGTCCATGTTGTCATGCTGAAAGACTTTTCAAATGCCATGGCGCAGAAGAGCCGGACATGGGAAATCACCAGCGGTGAATTTACACCGAATTATGCGAAAAAGGTCGTTAATAAGAGTATTCCACAAAAATATCAGGATTGGACTTGACAATTCCTGCAAATATTCATATACTTAGTAATAGAATTGAATAATTCTTCGGGGCGGGGTGTGATTCCCCACCGGCGGTGATGCAGCAGATGCTGTTAGCCCGCGAGCGGTCGTCAAACCGCAAGATTCTGGTGAGATTCCGGAGCCGACGGTATAGTCCGGATGGTAGAAGATATGGAAAGAACTGCGCCCCTGTGCCGTTTTGTGCACTGGGGCGCTTTTTAAATCCATTCCATGTCTCAAAAGGAGAAATTATGGCGACACAAACGCAAGCTACTACCCTGAAAAAAACAGCAAAATTGACCAGCACACGCAGCATTGCCGTCATTGGCATTTTAGGGGCGCTGTCAGCCGTTGTTATGGCGTTCGAGTTCCCGCTGCCGTTCCTTCCGGCGTTTTACAAATTGGACTTCAGTGAAGTTCCGGTACTGTTGGGTGGTTTTGCACTTGGCCCCGCTGCTGCAGCCGTGATAGAAGCCATGAAAGTTATTCTGCATATGCTGATTGGCGGCGGCTCACAGACAGCCGGCATTGGTGAACTGGCGAACTTTATCATTGGATGCTCACTGGTCGTACCGGCAGCTCTCATTTACCGCTACCATAAAGCACGGAAAACAGCGGTTGTCGGCATGGGTGTCGGCACAGTGCTGATGGCAGTTGTCGGCGGACTGATGAACGCATTCCTGCTGCTGCCGATTTACGCAGCCGCTTTCCATATGCCGCTGAATGCTATTATCGGGATGGGCACAAAAATCAACGCGAGCATCAACAACATGACAACATTCGTTTTGTTCGCTACAACACCGCTGAACCTGATTAAGGCGGTATTGGTGTCCATTATTACATTTGCGCTGTACAAATATGTCAGCCCGGTGCTGCATGGCCGCAGGCGCTGAAATACAGAAAATTCTTTTTAGGTAAAAACAGGAGTTTGTCGCTTTTTTAGACAAATTCCTGTTTTTGTTTATTTACGCTGTCGGGCGGCTATGCTATACTAGCAGGCGTAAACAAAAACTACATATCACCCCTTATCAAGAGTGGCGGAGGGAACAGGCCCGATGATGTCCGGCAACCCGCGCAGCCCGTTTTGGCTGGGTAGGGTGCCAAATCCTGCGGTGAAGCCGATAGATGAGGTATCGAGAGATAAACGCTGTCCGCATTTCACCGGGCTGCGTTTTTTTGTTAGTCCGCCGCAGATAGGGGGAATTTACACAGGAGGCTTTTTTCTATGGCAAAGCATTTCTTTACATCTGAATCCGTTACCGAAGGGCACCCCGACAAGGTCTGTGACCAGATTGCAGATGCCATTCTGGATGATATTATTGCCAAAGACCCGCAGGCACATGTTGCCTGTGAAGTAACAGCCTGTACGGGTATTGTGCACGTTATGGGCGAAATTTCCACGGAGTGCTATGTGGACATTCCCGCTACCGTACGCCGTGTTGTTAACGAGATTGGTTACAACAATCCGGCTTATGGTTTTGACGGCGACACCTGCGGCGTGCTGACCTCCATTGATGCACAGTCCCCGGATATTGCAATGGGTGTTGACCAGTCCTATGAAGTAAAAAATGGCGCTTCCGATGCGGATGACCTCATTGGTGCGGGCGACCAAGGTATGATGTTTGGCTATGCCTGTGACGAAACGAAGGAAAAAATGCCGCTTGCCATTTCTTTGGCACACAAGCTGGCAAAGAAGCTGGCCGCTGTGCGTAAAGATGGCAGTATTTCATATCTGCGTCCAGATGGAAAAACACAGGTTACCGTTGAATATGACGGGGACACACCGGTGCGTGTGGATGCAGTGGTTCTTTCTACACAGCATGACCCGGATGTCACACTGGAACAGATTCGGAAAGATATGATTGAAAAGGTCATTAAGGCGACAATTCCAGCAAAATGGCTGGATGAAAATACAAAGTATTACGTCAATCCGACCGGCCGTTTTGTTATCGGCGGCCCGGTCGGCGACTCCGGACTGACTGGCCGCAAGATTATTGTGGATACCTACGGCGGATATGGCCGTCACGGCGGCGGTGCTTTCTCCGGCAAGGACCCGACGAAGGTTGACCGCTCAGCAGCATATGCTGCACGCTGGGTGGCAAAGAATATCGTTGCCGCCGGTCTGGCAAAGCGCTGCGAGGTACAGCTGGCCTACGCAATTGGTGTGGCGCATCCGGTATCTATCATGGTAGAAACATTCGGTACTTCTTCCTATACCAATGAGCAGCTGGCTGCGGCGGTCGAAAAAGTCTTTGACCTGCGTCCGGCAGCGATTATCCGTACACTGGACCTGCGTAAGCCGATTTACTGCAAGCTGGCAAGCTATGGCCAGATGGGCCGTGAGGACCTCGGCGTTTCGTGGGAAAAGACTAACCGTGCGGACGAGTTGAAGAAAGCGCTGGTCTAAAGGTTCCCATTCGTTAAAAATATTCTGCTGTGCCAAAATAAAGTGCGCAGTCCATCACCTCTTTGCATATTCTGTAAAGAGGTGATTTTTTATGGGCGCAGGTCAGGTAATTATTATTTTGTTGGCTGTTCTGGGCCTGTGTGCCCTGATGCAGCTGATGTTGCATATGCTGTACCGCTCTGGCAAAGATTTTGGCACACTGGTACTGGTACTGCATCTTTCTGGGCACAGGGAAGATATTGAGTATGAGCTGCGCTGTGCCCGCGACCGCCTGCGTGAAACGGAAGGATTTGAGCAGAAGCGCCTGCTGTTGGTGGACGACGGCATGGACAGCGAGACACGGGAACTGTGCCGGTGCTTTCTGTACAAAACGCCGGGCGTATCCTACTGCAGCAGGGAGGAATTTGCAAATATGCAGGCATTGCAGTATACTGAAATAGATTAAGGAATGTCAATCCGGGGCCGGAGGTAGAAAGAGAAATGGAAGCGCAGACGCTGCTGGAAATGACGGGTACGGTTGAACATATTACGTTTCGCAATGAGTGCAACGGGTACACCGTACTGGAACTGAACAACGGGGAAGAGCTGGTGACAGTGGTCGGTTCCATGCCTACAGCGGAGCCGGGAGATGAGCTTCATGTAGTGGGACAGTGGACGGAGCACCCCTCCTTTGGCAGGCAGTTCAGTGCCAGCATTTATGAGCGAATGCCGCCCGCGACAACCGAGTCCATTCTGCTGTACCTTTCGTCCGGTGCGGTACGCGGAATTGGGCGGGCGATGGCAAAAAAAATTGTCAGCATCTTTGGCAGTCAGTCCCTGCAGATTATGGAACGGGAACCGCTGCGGCTGGCTGAAATCAGTGGCATTTCGCAGCGAAAGGCGGAACAAATCGGGCAGGAGTACCGAAAAAAGCTTGGCATTCGTGAGGTGATTCTGGGCCTGAAAGAATTTGGCATGAAACCGGAGGAATCTGTACGGATTTACCGCACGTTCGGTCCAGATTCTGTTTCTCAGGTACGCAGTGACCCGTACTGCCTGTGTGAAGACGACGTGGGCCTCAGCTTTCAGCGTGCGGATGGCATTGCTGAAACGCTGGAGCATCCAGCTGACGACCCATGTCGTGTGCGCGCAGGCATTTTGTATGTTCTGCAGCATAATGTAAACAATGGACATACCTGTCTGCCAAAAGAAAAACTGCTGCCGACCGCCGCGCGTATGCTTGGCCTGCCGCAGGAGCTGCTGGATGAGGTCTTTTCACAAATGGTACAGGAGGGCAGCGTCATTATCTGTACCATACAGGACCGTACTGCCGCTTATCTGCCGCGGTTGTACCGGGCGGAAGTGTTTGCGGCACAGCGGCTGCAGATGATGATGGATTACCCCTCACAGCCGATTCCCGATGCACAGCAGGCAGTGGAGGAGTTCGAAAGCAAAATCGGCATTTCCTATGCAGATGAACAGAAAGAAGCTATTATTACCGCTTTGACGCACGGTATGCTGGTCTTGACCGGCGGGCCGGGCACAGGCAAAACGACCACCCTGAATGCAATTATTCGTATTCTGCAGGCAAAAGGGGAAAAGGTCCTGCTGGCGGCACCGACCGGCCGTGCGGCTAAGCGAATGAGCGAGCTGACAGGAGAAGAGGCCAAAACACTGCACCGTTTGCTGCAGGTGGAGTGGGACGAAACAGACAGCCCGACTTTTGCCCGCAATGAACAGAAACCGCTGGAGTGCGATGCACTGATTGTTGACGAACTTTCTATGGTGGATATTTCCTTGTTCGAGGCATTGCTGCGGGCGCTGCCCATGGGCTGCCGGCTGGTGCTGGTAGGCGACTGTGACCAGCTGCCCAGTGTCGGGCCAGGCAATGTATTGGGGGATCTGATTGCTTCCGGAATGCTGCCGGTGGTGCAGCTGCAGCGCATCTTCCGTCAATCCATGCAAAGTTTAATTGTAACCAACGCACACCGCATTTTGGCCGGTGAAATGCCGGTACTTAATGATTGTACCCACGACTTTTTCTTTATGCAGCGCTCCCAGCCGGAACAGATTGCGCAGACCATTCGGGACTTGTGTGCGGTGCGTCTGCCGGCAAGCTATGATTTGTCGCCAATGACGGATATTCAGGTACTTTCGCCGACAAGGAAAACCCAGCTGGGCACAGTACAGCTCAATACGCTGCTGCAAAATGCCCTCAATCCGCGCGAACACGGAAAGAAAGAAATCAAGATAAACGGCCGTCTGTTCCGCGAGGGCGATAAAGTTATGCAGACGAGAAACAACTATACACTGACATGGGAAAAAGAGGACGGCTCCGAGGGGGAAGGCGTCTTTAATGGAGACATTGGTATTTTAAGGCAAGTTGACCGCGGCGGTTCCACAATCACTGTGGATATGGACGGCCGCATTGTTTCTTATGAATTGGAAACGGCGACAGATTTGGAGCTTGCTTATGCACTGACGGTCCATAAAAGTCAGGGCAGTGAGTTCCCGGCAGTCATCATGCCCATGTACCCCGGCCCGCGGCCGCTGTATTACCGCAACTTATTTTATACAGCGATTACCCGTGCACGCAAACTGTTGATTTTGGTTGGCACCCAGCGCACAGTGCAGATGATGGTGAGCAACGACCGCCGTATGCGCCGCTACTCTGGTCTGCGCGATTTCCTGACGGGAGAGGCTGTTCCCAATGATGCATCCTGAGTGGTCCTTTTTGGCGGACCTCTTTTTTCCACCGTGCTGTCCATTTTGTGGAAAGGTTATTCGTCATGGAGAAGAAACCTGTCCGTCTTGTGCGGACCTTCAGCCGAAACTGATGAAAAAGGCACTGCCGTTGAAAAATGGCGGTGCACCGTTTTGCTATGCAATTTATGTATATCAGGGAAGAGTACGGGACGCTATCCTGCGGATGAAGTTTGCAGATGAACCGTCTGTGGCGCCCTTTTTTGGGCGGAAATTGGCACAGCAGCTGCCGACAGAAGTTCAGCCGGACGTTGTTACAGCGGTGCCAATGTCCCGCCTGCATAAAAGGAAGCGCGGCTATAATCAAAGCGAGCGTATAGCCCGGGCGGCGGCCGCGGAATTGGGGCTGCCGTATCGGACACTGCTGTATAAGGCAAAGAAAAACCGTACCCAGCATCGGCTGTCGGCGGTGGAACGGTTCCGCAATGTGCAGGGCGTTTTTGCGGCAAAACCAGCTGCGAAGCAGAAACGAATTTTACTGATAGATGATATTGCCACTACGGGTGCTACCTTGGCTGAATGTACGCGTGTACTGCTGCGGGAGGGTGCACAGAGTGTACTGTGTGCGGCAGTTGCCCTTGCACCAGAACCCGACAGATAAAGCATTGAAAAAAGCACGGGTTTATATTATAATGAACTGTACAAGGATAAAAGAATACATATTATTCCATATTTACCTGCAAATTTCTAAAGCAAAATAGGCTCGATTTTAAATTAGAGAAATGGATGTGGTCATGTGCTTGGTATCGATATTGCAGTCGACCTTGGTACATACGCGATTAAAATTTTTGTAGCCGGTAAAGGCATTGTCGTAAATGAACCTTCTGTTGTAGCAGTTAATCGGGAAACAGAAGAAGTGATGGCGGTCGGCAGTAAGGCATTTGCCATGCTGGGTCGTACCAGTGACAACGTAAAGGTTGTTCGGCCGCTGGTGAAAGGCGTTATTTCCGATTTCCGGTGGGCCAGCTATTTGGTGGACTATTATTTTCAGCAGCTTGGCAGCGGCCGGTTCCTGCATTCCCGTGTTATGCCGCGTGTGGTGGAAAGTGTGCCCTGCCAGATTACCGGTGTGGAGCGGCTGGCAGTCAACAAATCCATTATCAGTGCCCGTGTGCGCCGGCTGTATTCTATTGATGAACCGGTTGCAGCGGCAATGGGCGCGGGTGTTGATGTTGCGAATCCGCACGGTGCACTGATTATTGATGTTGGTGCCGGCGCCACGGATATGGGCGTTATTTCGCTGGGTGGGCTGTCGATTGCACGCTCTATTAAAGTGGCAGGTTTTGCCTTCGACCAGGCAATTATTCATTATGTACGCAATAAATACGACCTGATTATTGGGGAACGTATGGCGGAAAGCTGTAAGATTGCGGTTGGCGGCGTTGCGCAGCGGCCGGAACCGCTGACCTGCCGGATTAAAGGCCGAGATGCCAACACAGGCCTGCCCGCATGGGTGGATATCACTAGTGAAGAGCTGGTTGCGCCAATGCTGGACCCCGCAACGGAGATTGCGCGTGTCCTGCAGGAAATGCTGGAGAAAACACCTCCGGAACTTTTGGGGGATATCTATATGGATGGCATTGTTATGACCGGCGGTACTTCACAATTGTATGGCCTGAGTGATTTGATTGCAGATAAGGTAAAAATGCCGGTTCATGTTGCGTCGGACCCAGCCACCTGTGTGGCGATTGGCGCGGGACAGGCAATTGAGTTTATCGATGCTGCCGAACATAAAGTATATGGTGTGATTAACCCTTTGACAATCGTTTACTAAAAGAAAAGGCCGGCAGGAAATATTATTTCCTGCCGGCCTTTTCTTTTCTTTTATTTTTCTGCAGCTGTCTGGCGGGATTTATAGCGGTCCACAATCAAATTTGCACACTGATAGACATTCCCGCCGCCCATAGTGAGAATCAGGTCGCCGGACTTTGCGTGTTCCATCACATAGTCGGCGATTTCCGGGAATGTTTTACGGTAGACAGCGCCCGGTACCTTTTTCACAAGGTCTTCCGCATAGATGTTGTATGTGTTGGTTTCACGTACAGCCAGAATTTCGGAAATAATCACATGGTCAGGAATGGTCAGTGCCTTGGCAAAGTCGTCCAACAACAGCGCCGTGCGGCTGTAGGTGTGCGGCTGAAAAACCGCCCATACATTGTGGAAGCCCATGTGCATAGCAGCAGTCAGCGTAGCGGTCAGTTCTGTGGGATGATGGGCGAAATCGTCCGCAACGGTGACACCTTCATATGTACCCAGCATCTCGAACCGGCGGTGCACACCGGTAAAGGCTTTCAGGCTCTTTTGCAGCTGTTCAGCCGGAATGCCCATTAGGTCACACACGGCGTAGGCAGCCAGTGCGTTATAAATGTTGTGCTTGCCGGGAATGGAGAGCGTAATTTCATTGATGATTTTTCCGTCCTTCATGACATCAAAACGTTCCCGTGCGGCTTTGGTGTCCTGAATATTGACGGCGCGATAGTCGCAGTGTTCCCCCTTGCCAAAAGTGATGATTTTGGCATGCGTCAGGCCTTCGACTGCCTTGCGTGTGTTGGCGTCATCACCGTTGACAACCAGTACATCGGAGGTTTGCTTTGCAAACTGACGGAAAGAGTGGATAATGTTGTCAACCGTCTTAAAGTAATCTAGATGGTCATTGTCAATATTCAGGATAACTGCAAGGTAGGGGTGCAGCTGCAGAAAAGTGTTGACATACTCGCAGGACTCGACAACAATTTTATCAGAGGAACCGGCACGGCCATTGGTGCCGGTTTTCGGCAGATTGCCGCCAATGACAGCGGATGGGTCCGCTCCTGCATCCAGCAGAACAGAGGTAATCAGTCCCGTGGTGGTCGTTTTGCCGTGTGTGCCGGACACACAGATGCTTTTAGGGTAGCGGCTGGTTACCATGCCCAGCAGAACGCTGCGCTCAATGCAGGGAATGTTCAGCTTGCGGGCAGCGGCCAGTTCCGGATTATCCGACTTGATAGCTGCCGAATAGACGACCAATTCTTTTCCCTGCACATTTTCCGCTTTTTGTCCCATATATACCGGAATGCCATAAGAGCGAATGCGCTGCAGGGTATCGGATTCCGCGTTGTCAGAACCGGAAACTTCATAACCGCGGTGAATGAGAATTTCTGCCAACGGGCACATGCCGCTGCCGCCGATGCCGACAAAATGGACTTTTTTAACCTGAGAAAGTATATCGTGAATCTCCTTCATGGGAATGAACAACTCCTTTAAATATGTAAGCGGGAAACATGGATTGCGAACATGGTCAAAAACCTTTCTTATCATAACCATTTTCCACCCTTTTTGCAAGCTACAATCTGCAGGAAAATGCGGTTTTCCTATTTCCGCTGGGCACAATCCTTCTGCTGTTTCCATACTATGGTACATGAATCTGGAGGGAATCCGTTATGAGAATTAATAGTAGCAGTTTTGGTATCCTGGGCGGCGACCGGCGGCAGCTTGCTCTGGCGGAATCCATCGCTGGCGATGGATTCACGGTTGTGACCTGCGGATTTGAGAATGCAGAATTTTTAGATACAGATATCAAAAAGGCAGACCTGCGCCGTACAGCAGCCATGTGCGGTACACTGCTGCTGCCCCTGCCGGTCACGATTGACGGCAAGAATGTAAAAGCCGAATACGCTGAGTATCCGATTCCACTGGACGAAACTTTTGTGGAAGCACTGGAAGGACACCGGGTGTATGGAGGAATGCTGGGGCGCGCACTGGCCGCCTGCCCACAGTTGGAGGACGTTCCTATGGAGGACTACTATGCAAGGGAGGACTTTGCCCTGCGCAACGCGGCCGTTACGGCTGAGGGTGCGCTGGAGTTTGCTATGCGGGAATATCCAGGCACGCTTTGCGGCAGCCGCTGTCTGGTGGCCGGTTTTGGGCGCATCGGCAGCCAACTGGCACCGCGCCTGCGGGCGCTGGGAGCCACGGTTTCCGTGACGGTTCGCCGGTCAGAAACAGCCGCGCTGGTGGAGGCCGCCGGCTGCCGTCCTGTGCCGATTGAAAAGCTGGAGGACGGCGGTAGCTATGACATTGTATTCAATACGGTTCCGGCACTGATTTTTACCCGCCATGTGCTTTCGGCTTTTCCACACGGTATGCTTCTGATTGATTTGTCTTCGTCGCCGGGCGGTGTTGATATGCCGGCAGCACAAAAATTAGGGTTGCGCGCGCTCCATGCGTTCTCCCTGCCGGCAAAGGTGGCACCGCGTGCCGCAGGAGAGATTATCAAACAGACGGTTTATCAGATGATGAGGGAGTGAGAGGAGTGGGGAAGACTGTTTTAGGGTTCGCCATGTGCGGCTCTTTCTGCACATTCAGCCGTGCTTTGGAACAGATGCGTGTTTTAAAGGAATTGGGATATGAAATTCTGCCCATTATGAGTGAAACAGCAGCCGGCACGGACACCCGCTTTGGAAAAGCCACTGACTTTTTGCAGCAGGTAAAGGACATTACCGGAAGGGAACCGATTCGCACGATTCCGGCTGCGGAACCAATTGGGCCGAAAAAGATGGCGGACCTTTTGGTTATAGCACCATGTACAGGAAATACGCTGGCGAAGCTGGCAAACGGAATTACCGACACAGCGGTTACCATGGCAGCAAAGTCTAATCTGCGGGTGCACCGTCCGGTTTTGTTGACCATTGCAACCAATGACGCGCTGGCGGCCTCCGCACAAAATATCGGTCGTCTGCTGAACGTAAAATATGTGTATTTTACACCTTTCCGGCAGGATGACCACGAGAAAAAACCATCTTCCGTGGTGGCGGATTTTACACTGCTGCCGCGGGCGGTGGAAGCGGCACTGCACGGCCGCCAAATGGAGCCGATTCTGCTGGCACCAGTCAAAGATGGATGTACAACCTAAACAAAGAGAGCATGACAGGGGGCGGCGGACAGTATCTTTTGTCGCTGTCCTTTTTTCTATTTGCATGGTGGAACCAAACACACATTTTTCTTGTATTTTTTGCCGGATTCTGTTATACTATATTTTGTCTGCGAATGCAGAAAAATTTTTTTAATTCGCACGCTGTACGCTGTGTGGAGCGGTGTCTGCCGGTCGGCAGATACTCTGCACGAAAAGCGCAGCGGAGGAATAACCAAGGAGGAAACAAATTATGTCAGTCGTATCTATGAAACAACTGCTCGAAGCCGGTGTCCATTTCGGCCATCAGACCCGTCGTTGGAACCCAAAGATGAAGCCTTACATCTTCACCGAGCGCAATGGTATCTACATTATTGACCTGCAGAAAACCGTTCGCAAGCTGGAAGAAGCTTACAACTTTGTCCGTGAGCTTTCCGCACAGGGCAAGAGTGTGCTGTTTGTCGGCACAAAGAAACAGGCACAGGACTCTATCCGCGAGGAAGCAGAGCGTGCCGGCGCTTTCTATGTGAATGCCCGTTGGCTGGGCGGCATGCTTACGAACTTCCGTACCATTCGCCGCCGCATTGACCGTTTGAATCAGCTGCAGGCTATGAAGGAAGACGGTACTTTCGACCTGCTGCCGAAGAAGGAAGTTGCCAAGCTGACACTGGAAATCGCTAAACTGGAAAAGTTTATGGGCGGTATTAAAGATATGAAGACTCTGCCGGGTGCCCTGTTTATTGTTGACCCGCGCAAAGAGCATATTGCTGTTACAGAAGCACGCAAGCTGCATATCCCGATTATCGCTATTGTTGATACCAACTGTGACCCGGACGAAATTGACTATGTTATCCCGGGCAACGATGATGCTATCCGTGCGGTTCGTTTGATTTCCGCGACGATGGCCAACGCCATTCTGGAAGGCCACGAGGGCCAGCAGGGCAAGGACGGAGAAGACAAGGATACGGCTGCACAGGCCTCCAAGGCTGCTGAAAAGTAAAATTCCTTTTTGGAACCGTTTATTTTCTCAATAATCAATCGGAGGATGAATCAATATGGCTTTTACAGCAAAGGACGTAAAAGAACTGCGTGATAAAACCGGCTGCGGCATGATGGACTGCAAAAAGGCACTGACCGCTTCCGACGGAGATATGGAAAAAGCGCTGGATTTCCTGCGTGAAAAAGGACTGGCAACTGCAAGCAAAAAAGCGGACCGTGTTGCTGCTGAAGGCATGGCTTTTGCCAAGGCCAGTGCAGACGGCAAAACCGGTGTCGCTGTTGAAGTAAATGCAGAAACCGACTTTGTGGCTAAGAACGCTTCTTTCCAGGAGTTTGTCAATATCTGCGCGGATACCATTCTGAAGGAGAATCCGGCAGATGTGGATGCTCTGATGAAGTGCAAGGCTGCTGGCAGCGACCAGACAGTCGATGAAATCCTGAAAGAAAAGATTTTGACTATCGGCGAAAACATCAAGGTCCGCCGCTTTGTCCGCATGGAGGGACACGTTGCTTCCTATATTCATGCAGGCGGTAAGATTTGTGTTCTTGTCAACTTTGACACGACAGATGAAATTGCTGCTAAGCCGGAATTCGCCGAAATGGGCAAGAACATCGGTATGCAGATTGCTGCTATGAATCCGCAGTTCCTGGACGACGCCCATGTTCCACAGAGCGTTCTGGACCGTGAAGCAAAGATTGCCCGTGAGCAGGCTGCTGAATCTGGTAAACCGGACAATGTCATTGAAAAAATGATTACCGGCAAGGTGAAGAAGGCTCTCAAGGAAATCTGCCTGGTTGACCAGGAATATGTCAAGGAGAGCAAAACCTCTGTCAGCAAGTATGTTGCTTCCGTTGGCAAGACTTTGGGCGGCAAGATTGCAATCAGTGATTTCGCCCGCTTTGTAACAGGTGAAGGCATTGAAAAGCGCAAAGATGACCTTGCAGCAGAAGTTGCAAGCATGGTAAAATAAATTTTTGTCTCTTGTGCAGAATAAAAAGGGTACCCGGTGCTGCCGTTACGGCAGCTGGGTGCCCTTTTTTGTTGGGTGAAAACGGGGAACAGCAGTTTTGCACCAAAAATGGTGACATAGTTAAAAAGCTGCTGTCAAAATTTTAAAGCAAACAAATCATCTCATCAGCGGTGAAGCAATTTCAGCAAAAAACGACGCAGCGGCGGCAGCCGGCGACAGTCAATATAGCTGACCAGCCACTCCGGCTTTATTTTTTCCAAAATCGCCTGCGGCACCTGATAATTGGAGGGACTGCGCTGCGTTTTCAGCTGTATTTGCAGGTCATGAAACTGACGTGCTGTAAACTCTTCATTTGGAAGCAAGTGCGTGTAATTCTGGGAGGCATAGTGCAGAACACAATACATATAGTCGGCCCAGACACTGTATTCGGTCAGCCATACGCAGTCGGCCGGTACTTTCAGTGTCAGCAGGATACTGCCGCTGATTTTCCCGTTTGTACAGCCTTTGTGCCCCCTTAGATAGCCGAACACCGGTGCTTCGCAGTGCAGACCCAGCAGGTGAATCAGTCCCTGATAGGCGGCCTGAAGCCGCAGGTTCCTATGCGCGTGGTAGGTGCGGCCCTGCTGCAGTATTTTGAGGACTGCCTCAGATTGATAGGTTTTAATAATCAAGATGTTTGGTCCTCCTTTGGGCCACCGGGCAGGGCGGCAACTGCCCAGTGATACAGGAATGTGTCAATCTGTCCGTCTCGCCCGGGTTTCAGCAGGTATTGGCGCAGCAGGCGGCTGTCATCAAAGCCGGTTGTGCCATAGTAGGCTTCTGCTATGCCGCCCGCAATACAGCCAACGGTGTCCGTATCACACAGGCAGCTGAATACATTCCGAATGCAGCTTTCATAGTTGGTGCTTTCCAAAAAGCAGGTAAAAGCCAGCGGCATGGTGGCTTGGCAGGTAAGACGAATGCGGCTGAACGGCCGGTGTACAGCCAGCGGAATGGATAGGCAGTAGCCGTATCGCTTTTGAATCGTGCGGCGAATCTCCGATTTTTGAAATCCTTTTCGTGCGAGAAAAACACCGACGGCAGCGGCTTCAGCGCCCTTAATGCCTTCCGGGTGGTTATGGGTGCAGGCGGCGCTTTCGGCGGCCTTGGCCTCTGCTTCTTCCAGAGTATCGTAAAATTCACCGATAACACCGGCACGCATGGCGGAGCCATTGCCGCAGCTTAGGTAGGGACGCCGTGCGGCGGAAGTGAGCCAGTCCTGGAACATAGCGCCGTAACCGGCGTGCGGATACCGTTTTCCGAAGGTGTGGTATGCGCTGGAAAAGCTGCAGCCGTTTAAAATTGCGTATTTGCTGGCAACGGTCATAACGGTGTCGTCTGTATAGCGACACTCCGGAACGAACAGTTTTTCCGTGCGCCAGTTAAAGCCGGAGGGACGGCTGAACTCAAAGCGGGAGCCGGCAATATCCCCCAGAATAGAACCAACCATTTCTTTTTCCCCTTTGCAGGACGGACTTCGTCTGCTGTTTCTTCTTAGTATACTGGATTTTTGTAAAAAAGAAAAGAGGGATTGCTTTTGTAGTGCTTTGCTGGAAAAAACACAAAAAAACGGCGGAAAGCTTTTCGCCTTCCGCCGTAAATGGTGTCGACCTTACAGAGGCTGAACGTTAGCAGCGCGGGACTTGCTGCTGTTCTTCGGATCAGGCTCGATGTCATAAGAAACCTTCTGGCCTTCGGTCAAAGTTTTGAATCCTTCGCCGAGGATAGCGGAGAAATGTACGAATACATCGCCGCTGCCGTCGTCGTTAGAAATGAAACCATAGCCCTTAGCTTCGTTAAACCATTTTACTGTACCAGTGTTTGCACCCATTATTGAGGTACCTCCTTGACAAAATTGACTAGTTAATTAGCGTCTGTATTTCTCTGCAAAGAAAAAAACACATGGACCGTAAATCAAAAACGAACGTTGATTTACAATACCATGTGAATCAAATCGTGCTTTAAAATACTGGATTTACTATACCACGTGTTTTAACATTTGTAAAGCCTTTTTCATAAAATTTGTAAAAAGAATTTGCGACAAAAATTTTCAAAAAAATAGTTGACAATACAAAAAGCCTGTGATATTATATATAAGTCGTCGGCACGAAGGGCGAATAAGATGCGAGAGTGGCGGAATTGGCAGACGCGCATGGTTCAGGTCCATGTGAAAGCAATTTCATGAGGGTTCAAGTCCCTCCCCTCGCACCAAGATAGAAAGTGCGGTTTCATGGGATTTTCCCGTGAGGCCGCATTTTTTCTGCCTTTTTGAGTACAGAATGCTGTACTTTAGTACTCGCATCAATACCACGAATACACCGTTTTAAACATCAAATGCAACTCGAATTCTGTTCTGACACCGCCGGGGAGGTCGGGACAGGGTTTTTTTGAAAAAATACATAAAAAATGCCCTCAGTGGACGGCTTGAAAACAGTTGCCTGCTGGGGGTTACTTTGTATTACCTCTAATGTGAATATTCACCACATATTTTTATCTTGTGTGGACGGGGCCTCATAACTTAGAGCCCGCGAAAAAATCCCACCGGAATATTTCCGATGGGCTACCCGTATTCGTTTGTGCCGAAGCGTGCGATGGTGAAGTCTTTGCCCCAACGTTTTATGGCCTGTGCCAGCGTATAAGCGCTTTATGTCAGCATGGTATGTCCACCCTCCTTTGACAATATAGGAAGCGGTAGGGCGCACCATAGCCGCCAGCCGCAGCCAATAGCGTGAAGTATCGGGGATGATCATGCCGGACAGCTGCACAGCATTCTAAGTTGCCCAAGCAGGGTCATGTCAACCATAATATGCCACCTTATTTCTTGAACTTTGCGAGGATAACACGGTTTTGGTCGGAGAGCGCCGCCGCAACCGCGCCCTTCCTTTGCTGACGCGCCGGATGTACCAGTGCATTTTTTTGCTTAGTGAGCATAATAGCGTGCTTAAGCATCATGCTGCCGATTCCCTGCCTTGAATAATCAACATTGACTCCAAGGCGATCAAGATATAATGCTTTGCTATGGGTGTTTTCCCATTTCACATAACCTTCTCCGGCATTTGATTCACACAATGCGAACGCTGCAACTATAATGTCATGCTCCTCGACCAATAGATAAAGGCGATTATTTTCAATATCATCGCTAAAAAACTCGCATGGATAGATATCGTCCCAAATTGATATGTTGTTTCTGTTCATATTATCAATTATGTTTCCATACACAGCTTTGAGTTTCGGTAAATCGCTAATATTAGCCAATCTCAAATTCAAATTAATTCACCTTCTCGTCCATAAACGGAAAACCGTAATATGAAATATTTTAACATACCGACTTATTCAAAACAAGCCGGTATGCTATCGTGTCCATGACCATGGCGGCAAACCGCGCATCCGCCGTCGCATCCGGGGGAATGTCGTACTCCGTGGGTTTCTTGACGGTGGATGCGTTCGGATAGACCAACGAAGGGAACAGGTCGGGCCGGTTGCAGAGCGTGGACATGTACATCGAGTACACGCCGACCTGATCTTCGTTCATAATGGAAATGGGAAGATGGGACAAATCTTCCTCAAGTTTCAGGTGCATCGTGACCTTGCCGCTGGGTCAACAGCGTGTCGCTTGAAAACAGTCTTTTTCGGGATTTTCACCTGTGTGCGATCAGCTTTTACCGCCTCTTTTTGCACTCTGCAGATAGACTCTTTTAATACAGGGTCGGCACGTCCCTCCTTTTGGGCATGAAAAAACCCGCCACAATAGGCGGGTCAAATCTGAAATTATGTGATTTTTAAAGAGAAATATAGCGTACTGCCAACGAGCATGACGGAAACGACCGGGATTATAAAGCAGAAAATGTAAGCGAGTACCTTTGAAAAATCTCCTTTTTTATAATATTGGTTGGCTCCGAGATTAAACAGCACATTGAAAAGGAGCATAGCTGCCGAAACTCGAAACAGATAGGGAGCTTTTGCATTCCACGAATCGGGAACCCAGGTGCTTGACCAATGGGTCGGTAAAGGGTCGGGGAGCTGATTCCAAAGAAATAGGCTTAAAATCAAAGGAATGACACAAAGAATGGATGTAACGATAAGCAGCGCTTTCCAATGCTTCAATTCTGGATATGGCATAAAAACACCTCGCAGTGATTTTTTCCATTATATCACTCTCGCATGAAAAACAGAATACACGGATAGACTATTTTGTTACTTCCTGCGGCTTGGCGGTCATGACGCGGTGCAGCTCCGTGTCCTTCTGGAAAAGGTCCACAAGCTTGGAGGATCATGTCTGCAACTTTTACAATAGGGAAAGTATCCCACCAAACCTGTGCTTTTTGTTTGACAAGACATACTCTTATATTTGCCATGTCCTGAGTGATTTTCGTCTCTTACTGCTTAATTTGTTTTTTGAACTTGGCATTTTAGAGCTTCCGCAAGAGCCGGAAGAATAGTTATATCCGGAAAGCCTTCACCGATTTCCTCTGTTTGTCCCTGACTGTCCGCGGAAAGTGGAATTTTCCTTTCAACTGCATTATTTATGCGTTTGTGCCAGATAGTTGGTATGCCTTGTTTCCAGAATTTTGACTAGAACATATAGGGCGGCGATTAGTATTAACGGATAAATAACATTGACTGTGCATAAAAGCATTTTACCCATAAAAATTCTGATGAGCAGGATAGCGGCAAAGGAGAACCCCACAAGGCAGCCAAACAGAATCTTATATTTCCATAAGTTCATATCAAACGAGTTTCTGCTGATAAAGTAGAAAATCATGAACGCGGCAGGCACGCAGCAGGCGGTAGATAATGCAAAGCCCCATGATACAGGCATTTCCAAAGTAAGATTGTTCCATCCTGTTTTTATTCCTACCAGTATTCCAGCAGAAATAAATTCATACAGGAACAGGATACCAATACCGGAAACTAAAATATATGACCATTCTAACGCTTTTTCGTATTTTGTTTTTTGCCGTCCACTTTTCATGAGTTCATCACAAAATGTTTTGTAATTCTCCCCGACAACATTTCTTAAATCGTCATTTCGCACCTGTGCCTCCAAGGCCATTCCAAGTAGCTCTTTGCGAATGATTTCAATGTCGTATTCGCATAGATTTCCCGAATGGAGATAAACAATAATATCTGTTAATAATCTGTCGTTCTCCTTCGTCAGTAGCTTATCTTTTTTGTTATTTTCTTTTCTAAGCTCTTTTTCCAGATTCATATTACATTGCCTCCCAATTCAATATTTTATTGACTGATATAGAAACGCGACCCCAATATTTTTCAAAGTCATGCAAATAATGAACGCCTTCCGATGTAATGGAATAATATTTTCTGTTTGGCCCCAGCGGAGATGACCGAAATTCAGATGTAATATAGCTTTTGTTTTCCAATCGGATGAGTAAAGGATATATTGTACCTTCCTTTATTTCATCAAAACCAAAAGAACGTAAATTCTCCATTATCTCATATCCGTATGTCGCTTTGAGGCTGGTAATCTTTAAGATACAGCCCTCCAATGTTCCCCGCATAAGCTGTGATTTGTCAAACACTTTACCACCTGCTTTCAACTACATTGCACTGCATAGTAGGATAGCTTATTGTAGTGCGGATGTCAAGTCCTTTTAGCCTCGTTTCCTGACCATTACCACTCTGTTGACTGTCTGTCTTTAGACTATTACTTGTTTCCCTATAGAACTTGCCCATTATATTACCTCTTTTTTTAAGTTGCATATATGAAAAAGCCGCTATTCTGCGGCTTTCAGGTGCCCGGAGAGGTCAACGGAATACGTGTTGAACACATCGTCCGGTTTCGGTTTTTAATTGGGTGGACAGAAACTTTTCGATAGGAAAAGCATTGTGGGGATCATAGTCGGACAGGTACTTGTAGTTCGGATGCTTTGTGATGTCGTACTTGTCCGAAAGGAAGAGCCGGACGCCGCGAAGCTGGAGAATGCACGTACCGCTGAGGAAGATGGTACTGTCGCAGTTTCCAATGATCGTGTCGGCGTTGTCTTTGTACAGGGCCTTGAGCTGGCTCTGCGCCTGCAAAACAAGGCAGGACGAGATTTCACGATTGCGGATGGTGGCAGTCAGATTTTCAAACTTGGGGATCTGCCCAATGTTGGCAAATTCGTCGAGCAGGCACTGGACATGGACGGGCAAGCGCCCGCCGTACACGCCGTCCACCTTTTCGCATAACAGGTTGAAAAGCTGTGTATAGGCCATCAAAACTAAAAAATTAAAGGTGTCATCGTTATCTCAGATAATGATGAACAGGGTGGTCTTGCGGTCGCCCAGCGTGTCCAGATCCGACTCGTTATAAGCCGCCAGGTCACGCAACTCCTGAATGTCGAACGGGGCTATTCTTGCGCCGCTTTACTGTCTTGCCAGAGACGAATTGTCAAGGACTTTTTTATCAAAATATAAAGCCCTGCAACGGCATAAAAGCATTGCCGTTACAGAGCTTTGTATTTGTGTATTTTTATTTGTAGACCTAGCCAAACCTATAGACAGTTAAAAACTCAGCAGCAACAGGGTATAGGCATAATGAACAATCAAGCTTATCTCCGAAATGTTCAGTTTGCCCATAGCACTAAACCGCTATTTTGCAAAGCGTTCCTTGATCTTTGCATATTTCCGAAGCGCTACGATTGCATTAACCGCCTGCTCAGCAGTTGGATAAGCAGGAATTCCGTTATCTCTCAGTTTTATAATAGATTTGCTGCATTCTTCGCCGCCCTGACACTCCATGATAAGTGGCTTGCCCAAATGCTTATACTGTTTGTAAATATCGATATAAATATCCGTCACGGCGTCGACGTCCGTTACAGCGGTAGGGCAGATGGAGCCGTATACGCAACTGACATTCGGGTCGCAAATTGCCTGCGTGATAGCGCCCTTATACTGCTTTGGAGAAGCGGTTCCTGAGATATCGACAGGGTTGAGCGGTGAGCCAAACATCGGCATATAAGCCCGGATACGGTCCACAAGCATGGGTGAGATGTCCTTCAGCTCCCGCATCGGCATGCCGCATCTTTCAAAGTGGTCGCAGGAAAGCAGGCCGGAACCGCCTCCGTTTGTAATCATCACGACGTTATCGCTTGTTAGCGCAGGTTGTAATCCGAGAGCCAGCGAAATATCAAGATATTCCTGCCATGTTGTCGCCCGAATGGCACCTGCCTTTTCAAAGATTTTATCATAGTATTCGTCATTTGTACCCTCATTTTCAGATGCCGTATGAGCAAACGCAGCCTTGACACCAATCTTTGATCCACCGACTTTTATCGCGACGACAGGTTTGTATGGTACGACCTCGTTGCAGGCCTTGATGTAAGCCTCAGGGGAATCAAGCCCTTCAATATATGTTGCCAGGCATTTTGTCTGCTTGTCATCCTTGGCATACATGATAAATTCGGAGAAATCGACATCCGCTTTGTTCCCAAGGCCTACGAAAAAGCTCATTCCGTAATGAAGCATCTGGGATGTACCCAACGCCGCCAGCAGGTTGGCTCCCGACTGTGAAATCATTGCCACCGGGCCCTTCACCGGAAGATAAGGAATAAAGCCGCAGTTAAAGTGCAGATACGGACTCCCCATGCCGACGAGATTAGGACCTATCATCGGAAGCTTATTAGTGCGGCAGTATTCGGTGAGGTTATTCTGCATATCACCTCTTCCAATTTCCTTGAATGCACTGGTAGCAATAACTACCATTTTCGCTTTTTTAGCAACTGTTTGCTCAAGGATCATTTTGACAAGATGCGCCGGCACTGCGACAAATACCAAGTCCACCGGCTCGGGAATGTCGGAAACGGTCGGATACGCCTTCAATCCCGCTATGTAGTTGGCCCTGGGATTGACGGGAAAGATTTTTCCTTTGTATCCCCATTTCTGAAGGCCTTCAATCACTTTATAACCGACCTTGCCTGTATGCCTTGAGGCACCGACAACCGCAATAGAGGAAGGGTTCAACGCATATTTCAAGTTGTCAACAACATATTTGCGCGCATTCTCGATTTTCATTTACTTTTCCTCCTCTTTGCTTAGAAAGCGGCAGGCACAATTATTATTTTTAACTGTCCTGTCTTCAAGAAAATCATCGGTGAAAACGCACTCTTCCCAAAGGTCGTCTTTATTATCCAGCCTGCAGACCCATCTTCTGAATTGCCTGTCGCTGTCGGCTTCCAATACGGTTTCAATCTCGCTGTAAGAATACAGCTTTTCTCGGAGTGCCTTGATATCGGATATCTCGTTATAGGCCCAAACGGATATATCATAGAACGAATCCGTAAATTCAAGCACCGTATTGAATTCCTTAATCTTCGACAGTTCGTCCGCTATTTCGGCCTTGCGGACGCACGGGAGATTCTGGAACGTACGAATTACAAACATATGATTTGTAAGCCCGAGGTTGGCATAATCCAGATAGAACAGAGGAAGAACAGTACGTTTGTCCTCGACAATCGATTTGATGCCGGTGAGCATATCTTTAGGATCAAGCCCGGAAATCTCCGACAGTACATTGAAATCATAGACCTGCTCCATTGGTCTCTTGGCATTCAACGCCGCCACTATTTTGAGATCGGTAAGATCCATTTTATTCTGGATTTTCGCTAACTTTTCGAGCTGCCCGTCTCCGAATACGCACTCACGGTAATCGTCATCCGGTGCATCCCACATGTTGATATGACTTTCTCTCAAGTCTCTTCTGACCGGACAAAGATGCACGTACTCGACTTCGGGATTATGCCTCCAC
>ENA-UOOR01000209-UOOR01000209.1-fermentation-metagenome-genome-assembly--contig:-NODE-209-length-89127-cov-9.115592_pt1 | contig 89127 bp, 84 predicted proteins | sample MGYA00245780_ERZ724029 | MGnify/ENA primary metagenome ERZ724029 (study PRJEB28704, sample SAMN03018315) | fermentation metagenome | biome: anthropogenic terrestrial biome; feature: soil; material...
TGGTAAGTGGGATATAATGTTTAATAATTTATAATCTAAATTGGCGATGAAGAGTGAGTAACTGGCAAGAAACAGCGGAAGAGAGAGGGGCCATTGGCTGTAAGCCCTTCCTGGATTACCAGCGAATACCGCCTCGGAGCTGATGGTGAATTAAAAGCCAAACGGTCGACACCGTTATTTGTCAAGAAGCCGGGTCCGAGACCAACAAGGGTGGAACCGCGGGCAAAGATACCCGTCCCTTATTAGGGGCGGGTTTGTTATTTCCTAGACTCTTGATCTAGAGAAACGAACAAGGGAACGGAGGTGAGAATAATACTTCCGGAAGTTGAAGTCTGTGCAGGTGGGGTAGTAATTAAAGATGGGAAAATAGTTGTTTTGCGGAGAAAAAATGGAGTCTGGTTAATGCCTAAGGGCCATGTAGATCCGGGAGAAACTTTGGAAGAAGCTGCTTACCGGGAGGTTTGGGAGGAAACCGGGCTTCGGGCGCGTGTGGGCGCGCTTTTAGGTGAAAACGAGTACCGCTTTACGGAGGATGGTATTCTTCATCGTAAAAAGGTGTACTGGTTTTATATGGAAGCAAGTGGTGGCCAGTTGAGACCGGAAGAAGAAATGTTTTCTGAGGTCAAGCTCCTCTCGGAAAAGGAGTTAGAGACTTTAACCTTTATCAATGACCGGAAACTGGCGCAAAAAGCATTTTCTCTTTTCAAAAAAAGAGGATGACGTTTTTTCTAAGATCATCAAAGCCAGTGGCAATAAATCGATAGCTATTAAGATAGGAGGAGTTAATATGATCAAACTCAAGCTTCCTGATGGTTCAGATCATCAGGTTCGAGGTGGGGTTTCGGGAAAAGAACTGATTTCCGGTTTGGATTCTTTATTAAAAAAAGAGGTAATCTGTCTTAAAGTTAATGGGGAATTAACGGATCTGTCCGCGCTGATACCAGAGGGGGCAGAGGTTTGTTTGGTCCTTCGTTCTGATCCGGAAGCATTAGGGGTGTTAAGACATTCGGCTGCGCATATCATGGCGCAAGCAGTTAAAAGGATTTTTACCGATGTAAAACTGGCGATTGGTCCAGCGATTGAGCATGGTTTTTATTATGATTTTGAGCTTCCTCGGCCTCTTACTCCGGAGGATTTAACAGAGATTGAAGCCGAGATGAAGAAAATTGTTAAGGAAGATCTCCCTTTTACGCGAACGGTCATCTCACAGGAGGAAGCGCTAAAGTTGGTAAGGAAAAACGGGGAGAAGTTTAAGGAAGAATTGGTTTCTGAACTTTCTGATCAAGAAATCACTTTTTACCAGCAAGGCGAGTTTATTGATCTTTGCCGGGGACCGCATCTTCCTTCTACTAGGTATGTGAAGGCTTTTAAGTTAATGAGTATTGCCGGGGCTTACTGGCGGGGAGATTCTTCCCGGGAAATGTTGCAACGGATCTACGGAACTGCTTATTTCAATAAAGAAGATCTGGAGGAACATCTTAGATTTTTAGAAGAAGCTGCCAAGCGTGATCACCGAAAACTTGGCCGGGATTTAGACTTATTTTCCACCGATGAGCAGATTGGGGCCGGACTTGTCCTCTGGCATCCGAAAGGAGGACGAATACGTCAAGTGATTGAAGATTTTTGGCGGGAAGAGCATCGGAAAAATGGTTATGAGCTTGTCTATACCCCTCATCTTGGGCGGGGAACGCTTTGGGAGACCAGCGGACATCTGGGTTTCTATCGCGAAAACATGTATTCCGCCATGGAGATCGATGGGCAGGAATATCTTATTAAACCAATGAACTGTCCCTTCCATATTGAAATTTATAAAAGTCGGAGCCGTTCTTACCGCGAACTACCGTTTCGTTGGGCAGAGCTGGGGACAGTATATCGCTATGAACGCAGTGGCGTGCTCCATGGGCTCTTACGGGTAAGAGGATTTACTCAAGATGATGCCCATATTTTCTGCCGCCCGGATCAGATGCCGGAAGAGATCGATCGGGTGCTTGATTTCTGCCTTAGTATTTTAAAAGCTTTTGGGTTTAAGGATTTCAAACTTTATTTGGCGACCAGACCGGAGAAGTCGGTAGGTTTGGAAGAACGGTGGGAAGCAGCGACTGCGGCCTTACGCGCGGCGATTGAAAAAGCGGGACTTCCTTTTGAGGTTGATGAGGGAGGCGGAGCTTTTTATGGACCCAAAATCGACCTTAAAATTACTGATGCCTTAGGGCGGGAATGGCAGTGTTCTACCATTCAGTTTGATTTTAATGAGCCCGAAAGGTTTGAAATGAGCTATAAAGGGTCGGATAGCCAAGATCATCAGCCGTATATGATTCACCGCGCTCTTCTTGGCTCTTTGGAACGCTTCTTTGGCATCCTGATTGAGAACTATGAAGGAGCTTTTCCTTTGTGGCTTGCTCCGGTCCAGGCTATTATTCTCCCGGTTTTGCCAACAAATTTAGAGTATGCCGGTGAAATCTATAATTGGTTGCAAGCCAAAGGGATCAGGGCCGAACTTGATGGCAGAAATGAAAAAATCGGTTACCGGATCCGTGAAGCGCAGATGCAGAAGATTCCCTACATGTTAGTGGTTGGAGAGAAAGAAGCGGCAGCGGGGAAAGTTGCTGTGCGTACCAGGAAAGAAGGGGATTTAGGGGTATGGGATCGGGAATCTCTTTTAGCTCGAATGTCTGAGGAGATTGAGAATAAATTATAACTTGCTCTTCTTAGGTTGATTTTAGTATAATGATTTCACCCCTTTAATTAAAGGGGTGAAATTTTTGTATATTAAATCAGGGACAAGCTAGTAAGGAGGGGGCCATTAATGAAATTTGTTTTCCGGAATCATATTCTCCGTCTAGCAGGATATATGGAGATTTTCCTCGCTATTATGTTGTTGGTAGGAGTGATGATTGCTTCGATTGGTTTACTTAAAAGCCTTTATGGGATCTCACTCAATTTTTCAAATACTACTTATTTTCATAGCTTCTTGGGCTATACGATGGCTCTTATTATTGCGGTTGAATTAATCAAGATGATTACCAGAAATACCCCGGGAAGCACTATTGAAGTATTATTATTTGCTATTTCCAGAAAGCTAATTGTTAGTGAAGAAAATTCACTTGGTTTTTTAATTGGTGTGATTGCGATTGGCTTATTATTTTCGATCCGTAAGTTTCTTTTTGTTCCTCAGTTTACTACTGAGGAAGGGGTTATTATTAGCGCGGCGATGACTATTACAGAGGCCAAAAAAATTTCTGGACATCAGCTCCCTGATCTGGCTAATACCATAGGGGGGTTAGTCTCTTACATCGCGCAACAAGAAAATAGGAAGCTGCGCGAGGGAGAAATCTACGAGATTAATGGTGTTAAAATGAGGATTAACCGCTTGCAAAATGGAATTATTGAAGTAGTGGAGTTTGTTAAAAGTGAAGATTAAAAAAAGTAGGGAATTTCTTCCCTACTTTTTTATCGAGACTGTACTATAAGAGGAAGAAGGAAAGCACAATCACAGAGATGATTCCGACCACGCCTTCAACTAGGGTGCCGAGAGTTTGTAGTTTGTACGCCTGAGGCACTGACATATCAGAGAATTGAGCCACTACCCAGAAGTAGCTATCATTCGCATGGGAGACGGTCATGGAACCGGCGCCAATGGCCAGCACAGCGAGGGCGGGACCGGCGCCGGAGGCTAACCCCAGAGCGCCTAAGGCAGGACTAATAATCGAGGCTGTTGTAATGATGGCGACCGTTGAAGAACCTTGAACAGTTTTGATCGCTGCTGATAACAGAAAAGGAAGCAGGAGTCCTAACTGGGCGCCACCTAAGACCTCCCCTAAGTAAGTGTTGATGGGCGTAGCTCGGAGAACGCTTCCTAAGGCTCCGCCGGCGCCCGTAATAAGAATAATTAAACCGGCGTCCTTCATTCCTTCGGTGACCCAATCATTGGTAACTACATGGGTTAGCTTTTTAACGGTGAGAAAGGCTAAAAAGATGCCGATAATTAAAGCGGTATTAGGGTTGCCGATAAAACTGAATAAGGTCTTAACCCAACCGGTACCGAAAGGCTTACTCGGATAATCGGCGATCGATTTTAGCGCGATCAAAATTACCGGGACAAGAATGGGAGCAAAAGATTTTGCTACCGATGGAAGTTCTTCCGGTTTAGCAGTTGCGTGCGGAGCGGTTTCGGGTTTGGGATCAATATATATTTTAGAGGCAAATACTTTGGCAAAGAGATACCCGGCTAAAATGGAAGGGATGGAAACTACTAATCCCAGAAGGATCACGATCCCTAAATCAGCGTTAAGAGTACCGGCGGCCGCAATCGGTCCCGGAGTAGGCGGCACGAAAACATGAGTGGCATAGAGCCCCAGACTAAGAGCGATCGCATAAACCGATAAGGATTGTTTAGATCGAGCAGCCAGGGATCGGTTTAAGGGGGATAGGATGACAAATCCTGAGTCGCAAAAAACAGGTATCGAGACAATACCTCCGGTAAAGGCCATTGCCAAAGCGGATCTGCTTTCCCCTACCAATTTAATGATCGAATTGGCCATCACCAACGCCGCTCCGCTTTTTTCCAGAATAAAACCGATAATTGTACCCGCGGCAATGACGATACCAATACTCCCCAGTGTCCCTCCAAAACCGCTGGTAATTGCGGAAATGATTGCATTAGCTTCCATTCCAGCGGCTAACCCCACACCGTAAGCAGCCAATAACAGAACAATAAAGGGATGCCATTTCACTTTTGCCGTAAAAAGGACAATGAAAACAATAGCGCCTAAGAGGATAAGCAATAAACCTGGACCTCCAACCATTAAGGGTTCCTCCTTTCAAAAGTTTGATCCTTAAAAATTACACCAAAATAGCTGTTTTCTCTTTCACCTCCTTAAAGTGCTAATATGTTAATTTGACAATGGGCAAGAAACTCCTTCAAAATAATATTAAAAACGACGTTACAAATATTTAATAAAGCTATTAGGCAATTTCATAATGTGATGGTTTAAGAAACAGCAAAAAATATTTTTTCCGGATGAGGAAGGAGCTCTCTACCTGGTAGTCGAATTACTGTTTTATCTGGACTTTAGTGGAGGAAATGTTTAATGTTGAAGACGACCAAATTTTTTGCTTTAATTATCATCTTCCTTTTTACCCTGAAAGTTTTCACCTCAGACTCAAAGATTTCATCAAGTAATATTGCGGTCTATGATCAGTTGTTCCCAGAAAAGACTGTTGTTACGACTACGGGTGAGCAATCATTTAGTCCGGCAATACCGAGGTTTGGAACGCCGTCGCCGGAACCTGAGTTTCCTCTTGAGCAAAGGGTAACGCCAGTTTCGATGCCAGCAGAAATTAGAGGGGTATATGTTACTGGTTGGGGGGCAGGCTCTTCTAGTTTGTTCCAACGATTGTTACATTTTACTGAGGAAACGGGGATTAATTCTTTGGTGATTGATATCAAAGATGATACTGGCTTTTTAAGTTATCAATCTAGAATTCCGAAAGTTAATACGCTTCAGTCTTGGAAATTAAAAATTCCAAATCCATACCGACTGTTACAGACCTTAAAGCAACGAAACATCTATCCGATCGCGCGGTTGGTGGTTTTTAAAGATCCTTTTCTTGCCGAAACCCGACCGGATCTGGCGTTAAAACAAAAAAACGGTGACATTTGGCGTGACTATAAAGGTTTAGCGTGGGTGGATCCTCATAGTAAAGAGGTCTGGGAGTATAATATTGAAATAGCTAAAGAAGCGATTTGTTTAGGATTTCCAGAGATTCAGTTTGATTATGTTCGTTTTGCGAGCGATGGAGATTTAAGCAACTGTGTTTATCCTCACTCTGAAGGGAAGAGTAAAGAAGATGTGATTAAAGAATTTCTTTTATATGCCCGGGAGGAGTTGGAACCTTTGGGTGCGGTTATTTCCGCAGATGTCTTTGGTTTAGCCTGTTCAGCAGCAGATGATCTTCGGATTGGACAAAAGTTGGAAAAGATTGCAGAAGCTGTTCCTGTTATTTCACCAATGGTTTATCCATCCCATTATGCTAAAGGAAGTTATGGGTTGGGTAACCCTGATCTTTTTCCTTATGAGACAGTTTTACAAAGTATGAAAGATGCCAGCAGGAGGTTGGATGGATATCCGGTTAAGCTCCGTCCGTGGTTGCAAGATTTTTCTTTAGGAAGTAAATATGGGAAAAAGCAGATCGAGGCACAAATTCAAGCGGTCTATGATGCTGGAGTTAGAGATTGGATCTTTTGGAACCCTAGCTGTCGCTATGAGATTGAAAAATATCTAACAAAAAGTTATAGATCCTCGGAAACATTAGTGAGTAGACCGGAACTAGCTGAGGAGGAAGGCTTTGCAACCCCTTCCCAAGTAAATGATCCCAGCGAAAAAATGGATACCAATTCCCAATCTCCGCAAAGAGAAGAAGCACTGATTGAGTCGGGACGGTAAATAATGTGATCAGAATATAAAAAGAAGTTGTATATTTATTGTGGACTTATGTTTTTTGTATTCAGTATATACGATAAATCAGGTGGATCTCGATTGACATTTTCCTAGAATTTTGATATATTTTTCATAACTTAAGCAAAGACGAGAAAGATACTTTACCTTGATAGTATTGATCTCGTCTGTATATTTATAAATTAATTTAAGGGTTGTAAGGGGGTAAAAATTAAATGAGAAAAAAGCTTTTGGCCTTACTACTAATTTTGGTGATGATCACTTTTGCTGTGTCTGGTTGTAAGAAGAGCAATACAATTAAGATTGGGACGATCATGTCTACTAGTGGCCCGGTATCTACCTATGGGATTCAAACCCGGGATGCGATTAAGATGGCGATTGAGGAGATTAATGCCCAGGGCGGTGTTCTTGGGAAAAAAGTTGAATTAATTGTCGAAGATGATGAGAAAAATCCAGAGAAGACGATGAATGCCCTCATTAAATTGGCGACTAAAGATAAAGTGACAGCGATCCTTGGGGGGCTAACTAGCGATTGCACTTTAGCGATTACCAAGGAAGCTCAGCAAAGGAATGTATTACTCTTGACACCGACTTCGACCAATGATTTGGTTACTGATGCCGGCGATCTCATCTTTAGATCCTGCTTTAAAGATTCTTTCCAGGGAAGTGTAGTTGCTCGTTTTGCTATTGAAACCTTGGGTGCGAAAAAAGCGGCTGTCCTTTATGACATGAATAATGATTATTCAAACGGCTTAACCAAAAGTTTTCGGGAAACCTTTGAGGCCTTAGGCGGCGCGCTGGTAGCTGTGGAGTCTTATGCGGGCGGAGATAAAGACTTTAATGCCCAGATTACAAAGATTAAGGCCGCTGATCCGGATGTCTTTTTTATCCCTGATTATTACAATACTATTTCTCTGGTGATCAAACAAGTTGGTAACCAAGGCTTAAATGCGACCATGCTAGGGGCGGATGGTTGGGATGAACTTACGGGTCAAGCTGGGGACGAGGCTATTGGTTCTTACTTTAGTAATCACTATAGTCCGGATGCGGATGATCCTGATGTGGTGGCCTTTGTTCAAAAATACCGGGAAAAATACAACGTTACTCCTAATGCCTTAGCCGCTTTGGGGTATGACGCTACCTATATTTTGTTAGAAGCTATGGAACGTGCGGGTTCTACTGATCCGCAGAAGGTTAAAGAAGCTTTGATGGAAACCAATCGAAAATTTGTGACCGGGAATATTCAATTTGATGAGCAGCATAACCCGGTTAAATCAGTGACGATGTTAAGAATTATTAAAGGAGCCGATGGAAAGCTCGCTACCGAATATGTAGGAATGGTTAATCCTTAAAACAGAGGTATATTATAGATTAAAGTAATGGGAGAATAAATTCTCCCATTACTTGTAATTATTTACAGATTTTTCTCTAAGGAGGTGGGGTTTGATGGGGGTTTTTCAACAGATTTTACAGCAGACGCTTAATGGGCTGTCCCTAGGAAGTATCTATGCTTTATTAGCGCTGGGTTATACGATGGTTTATGGGATTGTGAATTTAATTAATTTTGCGCATGGGGACATCTTGATGTTAGGCGCTTTTGTTAGCTACTTTGTGCTTAAATGTTTGGGGGTGACTCCCGGGACCCTTACATTGTCTTTTTTTATTTCGATGCTCTTCTGTGCCTTAGTGGGGATCTTGATGGAGAAAACCTGCTACAAGCCGTTGAGGAATGCTCCAAGGATTAATGCTTTGATCACTGCGATCGGAGTCTCTTTCTTTTTAGAGAATGGAGCGCGAGTCATACCGATAATTGGTCCTAACCCTCGTGTTTTTCCCACACTACCGTCGGTTACGTATGAAGTATTGGGGGTAGGTATAAGTAGGGTTCAGATTCTTGTATTTGCGGTAGCCATCGGCTTAATGCTTATTCTTAATTATATCGTTAATTTTACCAGGATCGGCAAGGCGATGCGGGCAGTCTCCTTTGATAAAGGCGCTTCTTATCTGATGGGCATTAATGTTGACCAAGTGATCTCTTTTACTTTTGCTTTAGGTTCGGCCTTAGCGGCTGCCGCTGGGATCCTGTTTGCGAGCGCTTATCCACAAGTTGAGCCCTATATGGGTATTATGCCGGGCCTCAAAGCATTTGTAGCGGCGGTTCTTGGCGGTATTGGAAGTATCCCTGGAGCGATGCTGGGTGGGTTTATTATGGGAGTGGCGGAGACTTTGACCAAAGGTTTTCTTTCTTCCCAGTTGGCAGATGCCATTGCTTTTGGCTTGTTGATCATCATTTTAGTGGTAAAACCAGCGGGTATTCTCGGGAAAGCCATAGGTGAGAAAGTGTAGGTGAGCTGTTTAGATGAGCAGGCAGTATAAAACAACAATAACTTCAGTTTGGTTATTAGCGGTCGGGTTTATAATTATTAACGGATTAGTAGCTCTTCGCCTGATCGATGAATATACAACTCAAGTCCTAACGATCGGCGGGATTAATGTGATCATTGCTTTGAGCTTAAATCTAATATCCGGTTTTACTGGACAATTAGCCTTAGGGCATGCCGGCTTTATGGCGGTGGGCGCTTACACGACGGCAGCGCTGATCATGCAACTAAATGTGCCGACTTTCCTAGCGATTCTGGCTGGCGGTTTAATGTCGGCCCTCTTCGGGTTGGTGATTGGCCTACCTACTTTGCGTTTACATGGGGATTACCTTGCCATTGTTACTTTGGGATTTGGAGAGATCATTAGGGTGATTATGATTAACCTTAGTGATATTACGGGTGGGCCAGCGGGCTTAAAGGGGATTCCTCCTTTTACCACTAATTTTTTCTGGCGACCGGTGCTTTCCTTTGCCTTGGTCCAATTGTTTTTGATCCTAGTAATTATCATGCTTAGTAATTTGATCAAATCTTCTCCGGGTTGTGCGATCATTTCTGTCCGTGAGGATGAGATCGCTGCTAATGCCATGGGAATTAATGTTTTTTATTATAAAATTTTTGCTTTTACCTTATCAGCCTTTATTGCCGGTCTTGGTGGCGGACTCTATGCTCCGTTTTTTGGCTATTTGAATCCTAATATGTTTAACTTTTTAAAATCAGTCGAGTTTCTGATTATTGTCGTCTTGGGTGGAATGGGCAATATTACCGGGACGGTGCTTGCGGGGTTCGGGCTGACTTATCTTCAAGAATTTTTGAGATTTCTTAAAGACTATCGGCTGGTAATTTATCCTTTGATCCTTATTTTAATGATGCTTTTCCAACCCGCCGGTTTGATGGGCATTTTTGGTAATAAAGAATTTTCTCTTACCGGTTTTGTTCGTAATTTAAAGAGGAAGCAGATCTTCCGGAGAAGATCTGCTTCAGATAAAGCGGGTGATCACCAATGACAGTCTTGAAGACAGAAAATGTCTCTATCCTGTTCGGGGGTTTGATGGCGGTTTCTAAGTTAAACTTGGAGTTAAAAGAGGGAGAACTGGTCGGTCTGATCGGCCCTAATGGAGCGGGGAAAACAACGGTCTTCAATATGTTAACCGGCGTCTATAAACCGACTAGCGGTAGTATAGTAATAAAAAGTAAGAACCGCCAATTTCAGAGTATTATTAAACTCCATCCTTATCAGATTACTAGACTGGGGATGGCGAGAACCTTTCAGAATATAAGGCTGTTTAGGAATCTTTCTGTTTTGGATAATGTTCGAATTGCTAATCATTTTAATGCTAAATATAATACGCTGGAGGCCATTTTAAGACTTCCTTCCTTTTATAAGGAAGAAAAAAGAATCAAGGAAGATAGTATGGAACTGCTGAAAATTTTTAACCTTCAGCATAAAAGTAAAGAATTGGCTAAAAACCTGCCTTATGGAGAACAGAGACAACTGGAGATCGTAAGAGCGCTTGCCACCAAACCCCATATTTTGCTCCTGGATGAACCGGCGGCAGGGATGAATCCCCAGGAAACCCAGGAATTAATGGACCTCATTAGGTCTATAAAAGAACAGTTTAAGCTGACCATCCTTTTAATTGAACATGATATGAATTTGGTAATGGGGATCTGTCAGCGCATAATTGTGTTGGATTATGGTCGGGTGATTGCGCAGGGGGCGCCGGCGGAGATTTCCAAAAACCAGATGGTGATCAAAGCTTACCTTGGGAAGGAGATGGAGAATGATGCTTAAGGTTGAAAACCTTGATGTTTATTATGGGAATATCCATGCTCTTCATAATGTCAGCTTTGAAGTAAATGAAGGAGAAATTGTTACTTTAATTGGCGCTAATGGCGCTGGCAAGACTACTGTTCTCCATGGGATCTCTGGATTAATTCCAATTAAATCAGGTACGGTTGAGTTTTGTGATTCTGCTCTCCACTCTCTTTCTCCCCATAAAATTGTGGAGTTAGGTTTGGCGCAAGTCCCGGAAGGAAGAAGAATCTTCTCTAATCTCACCGTCATGGAGAACTTAGAGATGGGCGCTTTTATCCGTAAAGATCATACTCAGATTAGAAAGGATTATGAGAAGATCTTTACCCGCTTTCCCCGCCTGCAGGAACGGCTTAAGCAAGTAGCAGGGACGCTAAGCGGTGGCGAACAACAGATGCTGGCGATTGCCAGAACATTAATGTCTAGGCCAAAGCTGGTTTTGATGGATGAACCTTCGATGGGACTAGCGCCGCTCTTGGTTAAGGAGATCTTTTCTATTATTTCTGAGATTAATGCCGCAGGAACAACTATTTTACTGGTGGAACAAAATGCTCACTTGGCGCTCTCGATTGCCGATCGGGCTTATGTCTTGGAGACAGGTAGAGTGGTTTTGCAAGGGGACGCTAAAGAACTGGCAAGTAGTGAGGAAGTGCGTAAGGCCTATTTAGGAGGCTGATACCTAGGATAATGGTAAATTACCTAGGACAATGGTATATGAATGGAGGGGATAAGACTATGTATGTTCGAAGCCGGATGACAGTTGATCCGATTACGGTCTCACCGGAGACGATGATTGCCGAAGCTTTGGAATTAATGAGGGCAAAGAAAATTAATCGCATTCCGGTCGTTAAAGATGGGAAACTGGTTGGAATTATCACTGAACGGAAATTGATGGAGGTTTCACCCTCTTCCGCTACCTCTCTTAGCATTTTTGAAATTAATTATCTCTTGTCGAAAACGAAGGTAAAAGAAGTAATGACCAAAAATGTAGTGACCGTTTCCCCGGATGATTTATTAGAAGTTGCTGCTTTAAAGATGAGAGATAACAATATCGGCGGACTTCCAGTCGTGGAAAACTCCAGAGTGGTTGGGATTATTACTGAATCAAACATTTTTGATGCTTTTATTGAAATCATGGGATTTCGGGAGCGAGGTAGCAGGATCTCTCTCCTGATTCAAGAGGATCGGCCGGGGGTTTTAGCGGATTTAGCAAAAACTATTGCCGCTTTTGAGATTAATATTACCCACTTAGCTATTTATCACGGGGAGATTGTAATTCGAATTGATACTCGTGAGCCCGACAGTCTACTTCAGGCTTTAAAGGAGAAAGGTTTTAAAAAGTCGTCCGTGTTTATTACTGATTAGAAGTAAAAATTTAAATAGTGTCATGCTTATACCAAAGGCTGTCCCGAGAAAAGGACAGCCTTTGGTGTAATTAATACGTTCCGATTTATGCCTAATAACATGATGGTTTAATCTTTTAATGGAGTCGTAAACCAGAAAAAGTCTTGGCCATATGGTTACTCAAAGTGGATGGCTGCCCCTACTGTTCCGGGACCGGTATGAACACCGATTACTGGTCCTACCTGGGTAAAAGTAGTAACTTTAAGCTGAAAAGCCTCTTCTAAAGCTTCTTTTAACTTGAGACCGGCTTGGAAGGCGGCGCCGTGGGCTACAAAGATGGAAGATGGTTTTCTTCCTTTAGCGAGATCATGGAAGGCGTTAACGATGCTTTTGAGGGCTCGCTCTTGACTGCGGGCTATGCCCTGGGGGACATAGATACCTTCTTCATTGACCCGGACGATAGGTTTAATATTTAAGAGGGAACCCAGCAAATTGGGGACTTTACCAATGCGCCCTCCTTTATGGAGATACTCCAGGGTATTGAGGGTAAAAAGAGTTTCAATATTTTTTCTTGTGGCAGTAAGTTTTTCTAGAAGTTTGGAGCTGGCTAAACCCTCTTTCAACAATTTAGCTGCTTCTTTTACGAGAATGCCAATGCCAAGACTGATGTTTTTTGAATCGATGATGTGAATTTTCTGTTTAAGCTTTTCCTTAGCTAAATAGGCAGAGTTTAGGGTTCCACTTAATCCTGAGGAAAGGTGGATCGAAATGATCTCATCATAATCTTCAAATAGCTTCCGGTAAAGACTGATAAAATCTTCAGGAGAAGGTTGAGAAGTTGTTGGCAGCCGCTTACAATTGGCGAGACGTGTGTAAAAACCTTCAGCCGTCAGCTCCCCATCTTTAAACTCTTGCTCTGCAAATCTTACTTTTAAGGGAATAACGTGGACATTTAGCTCTTTTTTCATCTCTTCGGTGAGATCGGCTGTACTATCGGTTACTAAAGCAATCTTTCCCATTATAAACCTCCATTTTTCCGGCTGGATCAGATCTTTTCTTATTCTTTGGTAGTTTCTACCTTTCCCCCGGATACTTTTATAGATTAGACGTAGGAATCAGAAAAACGTTACAGGAAGGAGGAGAAATTCGCGGAAAGATTTATCGAAAAGAGGCTGAAAAAAAACAAAGAAAGAACTTGACTTTTATTAATTCATTGCGTACAATTAAAAATTGTAAAGCAAATTTACTTGTCAGGTAAGGAGGCTCATCAAAATGGAGTTTTTAGTGAGGATGGGCCTACTCTACGATTTTTATGCTAATTTACTAACTAAGAAACAACAGAAGGTTTTTGCTCTGTACTATCTGCAAAACTTTTCTTTGGCTGAGATTGCTGAAGAAGAAGGAACGACTAGACAGGCGGTGCATGATCTTTTACAACGGACAGAAAAATTATTAGAACGCTGGGAAGATAAATTGCGATTGTTGGAGCAGTATTTGCAGAATAAAAAAATGATGCAGGAGATGTGCTGCGCCTTAAAAAAGCTAAGTGGCCTACTTTGTAAAGATGATGAGGTACAGGACGCTTTTGCCAATGTACAAAGGATCTTTGAACAACTGGCCTCCATCCTTGAAATTGAAATAGCTGAGTGAGGACGTAAATAAAGACCTATTTTTTTAAACAAAGGTGAGCGGAGGATAAGTTATGGTTTTTTCTAATCTGTCAGAAAAACTTCAGGAAACCTTTCGCCGTTTACGCGGTAAGGGTAAACTTGGAGAAAAAGATGTGGATGAGGCTTTACGTCAGGTTAAATTAGCTTTGTTAGAAGCGGATGTTAATTTCCGTGTGGTTAGAGGTTTTATTAACCGGGTTAAAGAAAGAGCCATCGGTCAGGAGGTCTTAAATAGTCTTACTCCAGGTCAAATGGTAATCAAAATTGTGCATCAAGAACTAGCTAAGGTAATGGGGGAGAAAGCCGAGAACCTAAAGATAAGTGATCGTGCTCCTTCGATTTATCTCCTTGCTGGTCTTCAGGGGGCTGGTAAGACTACTACAGTGGGAAAACTCGGAGCTTTTCTTAAGAAACAAGGGCGTCGTCCCTTACTGACCGCTGCTGATGTCTATCGTCCGGCAGCCGCTAAGCAGCTTCAGGTTCTTGGCGAACAAATTGACCTTCCGGTTTATTGCGGTGAAGGGAAGGATCCGGTGGCGATTGCCGCGCAAGCGGTAGAAAGGGCCAGGCAAACACAGAGAGATATTGTATTAATCGATACGGCTGGGCGCCTTCATATTAATGAAGAATTAATGGATGAGTTACTGGAGATTAAAAAGGCGGTTAATCCGGTTGAAATCTTATTGGTGGTTGATGCGATGACTGGTCAAGATGCAGTAACTGTCGCTCAAAGTTTTAATGAGAAGTTAGGCCTTACCGGTTTAATTTTGACGAAGCTAGATAGTGATACGCGGGGTGGGGCAGCGCTTTCGATTAGAGAAGTGACGGGATGCCCGATTAAATTTATTGGCACCGGCGAAAAAATGGATGGGATCGAGGTTTTCCATCCTCAGCGATTAGCTTCTCGAATCTTGGGTATGGGTGATGTTTTAACCTTGATTGAGAAGGTGGAAGCTACAGTAGAAGCTGAGCAGGCCAAAAATTTGATGAAAAAGATCCAAAAGGATCAGTTCACTTTGGAAGATTTTATGGTTCAGATGCGTCAAGTTCAGAAGATGGGACCCCTCGAACAGGTATTTTCTATGATTCCAGGGATGAAATCAAAACAACTTCAGGGATTGGCGCTTGATGAAAAAAGTCTCAAGCATATTGAAGCGATTATTCAATCAATGACGATTGAGGAACGAAGAACTCCGCAGATTATTAATGCCAGTCGGCGCAAGAGAATTGCTAGGGGTTCAGGCCGACCGATTCAGGAAGTTAATCGTTTGTTGAATCAATTCGAACAGAGTAAAAAGATGATGAAACAACTGGGCAATATCGGTAAAGGCGGATTCCCTAAGTTACCATTTATGTAGGATCATATTTTGAAGAAACTAATTTTAGGTTTGAGTGTGGTCTGGTGGTTCTTAATTTTGCTTCATACTTAAACTTAAATTAAGATTATATTTCTACTTCTGTGAGGAGGTGAAAAAGAGAATGGTACGTATTAGACTGACCCGTATGGGCGCAAAGAAACGCCCCTTTTACCGGTTTGTAGTGGCGGATTCCAAATCCCCGCGTGATGGGAGGTTTATTGAGATTTTAGGTCATTATAATCCGATCGCTACTCCCATGGAATTGGTGGTAGATAAGGAAAAGGCTCTTTATTGGTTATCTCAGGGAGCGCAACCATCCGAACCGGTCAAACGTTTGTTTAAAAAAGCCGGGGTTTTACCTGGAGAAGAAGCGGTTGGGGAATGAAAGGATGTGAAATTCCTTGAAAGAATTGGTGGAGTTGCTCGCTAAATCTCTTGTTGATCATACTGATGAGGTTTATGTCCGAAAGGAAGAGTCAGCAAATTCCATTCTTTTGGAAATAACCGTTCATAAAGACGATATCGGTAAGATAATAGGTAGGAAAGGTCGAGTTATCAAGGCGATTCGTACCTTAGTCTGGGCATCCGCCCCCACAGATAAAAGGGTCCTGGTGGAATTGACTGAATGAAACAAACTCAAGTAGCTGATCCCTGGAAAAACCCTCCGGTAGGACTAATTGCGGTGGGCGAGGTTCTGGGCACTCAGGGGAATAAAGGAGAAGTTAAGGTCTCACCTTTGACTGATACTTTAGAGCGTTGGCTGGAACTTGAAAGAGTGTTTATTTTTACCGAGGACGGAAAAAGTAAACTATTCATTGATAAGGTCCGCTTTTTTAAAGGATTACCAATAGTAAAGTTCCGAGAAGTTAACAGTATATCCGAAGCCGCAGTTTTGCAAGGAGCATTTCTTTGGCTCCCGGAGGAAGAGAGGCCGCTTTTACCAGAGGGGCGCTTTTATCTCGATCAGATTATCGGGTTAAAAGTCTATTCCGTAAATGATCGTTTTCTGGGTATAATTGAAGAGATTCTCCTTACTGGAGCTAACGATGTTTATCTCCTGCGGGGAGGGGAAGATGGGGAAATCTTGCTTCCGGCTTTAAAATCTGTAGTCCGCTTGATTGACAGGGAAAAGCAAACAATGAGGGTGGATTTGCCACCTGGACTGTTGGATGGGGAAAGATAAGTATGTTAATCCAATTTTTAACTTTATTCCCCGAGATGTTTACTGGCCCATTTTCATATAGTATCATTAAGAGGGCTAGGGATAAGGGGTTAGTCACGCTTGAAATGGTCAATTTTCGAGAATATGCTCAGGATCGGCATTTATCGGTGGATGACACTCCTTATGGCGGTGGACCGGGAATGATTCTAAAGCCAGAACCGATCTTCAAAGCAGTAGAGGATGTGGGGGCTAAGACGGGCTCTAAACCTTATATTGTTTTAACTACGCCTCAAGGAGAAACCTTCTGCCAGCAGACTGCGGTTGAATTGAGTAAACTTCCTCATCTGCTTTTTGTTTGCGGCCATTATGAGGGTTTTGACGAGAGAATTCGTACGTTAGCTGATCGGGAGCTATCAATTGGAGACTATGTTTTAACCGGAGGGGAACTTCCAGCGATGGCCATGGCGGAAGCCGTTATTCGTCTTCTCCCCGGCGTGCTGGGCGATCCGCAGGCGGCAAGTAAGGACTCTTTCAGTTTCAATAATGGGATCTTAGATTATCCCCACTATACAAAACCAGTTGAGTTCAGAGGAATGATAGTGCCGGCCATCTTACTTTCTGGAGACCATGGAAAAATTGAGACTTGGCGAAGGGAACAGGCTCTTTTACGGACTGCCCGTCGACGTCCTGAACTTTTATCCAAAATAGAGTTGACAGTTGGAGAACGGGAATTTTTAAAAAAAATGGGATTGATCTAAGTACTAATGATAATTGATAATGACGTTTCTTTGAAGGGAGGGAATGATGATGAACCTAATTGATCTGGTGGAACAGGAACAACTCAAAAAAGACCTGCCCGCCTTCGGCCCTGGAGATACTGTTAGGGTTCACCTTAAAGTAGTTGAAGGAGAACGGGAAAGGATACAGATTTATGAAGGCGTGGTTATTGCCCGTTCTAACGGAGGGTTAAGGGAGACCTTTACCGCGCGTAAAATATCTGGCGGAGTAGGCGTTGAAAGGATTTTTCCCGTACATTCTCCAATGATTGCTAAGATTGAAGTTGCCAGGAGAGGCCGTGTAAGAAGGGCTAAACTGTATTATCTAAGAAAACGTTCTGGTAAAGCTGCACGTATTCGTGAAAGATAATAGATGAAAATTCATCCATCCGGCCGGAGGCTAAGGTGCTTCTGGCGGTTTCACATTTCACCTTCTTTATATAATAGTTTAGCTAAATTTCGGATTATTAGCTACCTAGAAATGTATCTCGTAGCTCGTAACTCGTCGCTCGTGGCTCTTATTCTATAATGCCGTTGGTGATTTTAGCTTTTCAAGTTCTTCGATAAGTTTATTGGTTTAGCAAGCAAAATATATCCCCGAAGGCTAACTTTATGCGAACGACGAGAATCGAGCTACGAGCTGCGAGAGCATGGTGCAAATCGTGAAATGAGGATTCCCGAGCGGGCAGAAAGCTTCTCCGTTCTCCCTATTCGTGGGAGAATTATCGAGTAAAGGATCACCCCGGGGTGGTCTTTTGCTTTATAGGAAGCGCGATAGTCTTGTATTGAACGACGAGCCGAAAGGCTTTAAAAAAATACTCTTAATCGCTAGCGACGAGGAGGATTAATGTGCAGAATTGTCGAGTTTTTTTAGTGGTGCTTGATGGTGTTGGCATCGGTGAATTACCAGATGCTTATCGTTATGGAGATGAGGGTAGTAACACCTTAGGTAATATTGCTCAGGGAGTGGGAGGATTGAACCTACCTTTTATGGGCGAACTGGGTTTGGGGAATATTATTCCGCTCCAAGGGGTGCCAGCAACAACTCAGGCGCGTGGAGCCTTCGGGAAAATGGCTGAAGCCTCGCCAGGAAAAGATACCATTACTGGTCACTGGGAGATGACAGGTGTAGTTTTAAATCGTCCTTTCCCGGTTTATCCTAACGGCTTTCCGGCAGAACTGATCCTTAAATTTGAAAAAGCGATCGGGCGGCAGGTTTTGGGCAATATACCAGCTTCAGGAACAGCGATCATTAAGGAGTTGGGGGAAGAACATTTAGCTACCGGTTTCCCTATTGTTTATACTTCGGCGGATAGTGTCTTTCAGATTGCTGCCCATGAAGAGCTCATCCCTGTTACGGAATTATACCAGATCTGCCAAACCGCCCGGGAAATCCTTTCTGGTGAACATATGGTGGCCCGGGTTATTGCCCGGCCTTTTCTCGGAAAACCCGGTTCCTTCCAGAGAACTACGAGGAGAAAGGATTTTTCGGTGGAGTCTCCAGAGGAGACGATTCTGGACCGTTTGGTTTCTAAGGGGTTTAATACGGTAGGAGTGGGTAAAATTGAGGATATTTTTAGCAATCGGGGGTTAACAGCAAGTTACCATACAGGTGATAACTTTACTACCATGGAGAAATTATGGCAGTTGGCGGTAACATTGACTGGTCCAGTGTTAATTTTTGCCAATTGTATCGATTTCGATACTTTATATGGTCACCGTAATGATGTGCAGGGGTTTGCCAACGCTTTGGAGACAGCTGATAGTTCTCTCAAACAACTTTTCTCTTTGCTCAAGGCGGATGACATATTAATCATTACAGCAGATCATGGTTGCGACCCTACTATTCCTAGTACCGATCATTCACGAGAGTATGTTCCTCTACTGGTAGCTGGTGAACGGGTGAAGAAAGGCGCTACATTGGGGGTTAGAGGTTCTTTTGCGGATCTTTCGGCGACAATTGCTGATTTATTTGCGATTACAGAGTGGTCTAAAGGGAATAGTTTTTATCGGGAATTGGTGGGAAATTAAATATTTCTATCTAGCAAAAGGTTATGGGGTAGTTGATACCGAATTAAATATGGTTGGGAAGACTGTGTAAACCATAAAAAAGGGCGTGACCGGATGAGAATGGTAGATTTAATTTGTCGGAAGAGAGATGGATTTGAACATACTCTGGAGGAATTGAGTTTTTTAGTAAAAGGGATAACTGACGGTAGCATACCGGATTATCAGTTAGCTGCTTGGTGTATGGCTGTATATTTCCAGGGGATGACTCCGCGGGAAGCCCGGGATTTAGCTTTAAAAATGGCTTCTTCCGGGGAGCGGATGGATCTCTCATCGATTCCGGGGGTAAAAATCGATAAACATTCTACGGGTGGTGTGGGAGATAAAACTTCGCTGGTGGTGGCGCCTTTAGTAGCGGCAGCTGGGGTTCCAGTCTGTAAGATGTCCGGGCGGGGACTTGGTCATACAGGGGGAACGGTTGATAAACTTGAATCAATCCCCGGTTTCCGGTCAGAACTTCCGATCTCTGAACTTTTTAATCAGGTTAGAACGATGGGAATTGGGATGGTGGGGCAAACTGGCAACTTGGTTCCCGCGGATAAACAACTTTACGCGCTCAGGGATGTGACGGGGACAGTAGAGAGTATACCATTAATCGCGACGAGCATTATGAGTAAAAAGTTAGCAGGTGGCGCCGATGGGTTTGTGCTTGATGTTAAAGTCGGCAATGGCGCTTTCCTGAAAACACAGACAGAAGCGGAGAAACTGGCTGAATTAATGGTAGCGATCGGAAAGAACGCCGGACGGCGGACAGTTGCTGTGCTTTCCACGATGGAACAACCATTGGGCAGAGCGATTGGGAATGCTTTAGAAGTCAAGGAAGCCATTGATACATTGAAAGGGGAAGGGCCCCGCGATTTAGAAGAACTGGCGCTGGCGCTTGGTGTTCAAATGTTAATACTAGCTGGAATAGTTGATAATGAAGAGACTGCTCGCCTTAAATTAGAAGAGGTTCTTGCTTCTGGCCGAGCTCTTCGTTGTTTTGAGGGCTGGGTGAAAGCGCAAGGAGGAAACCCTTTGATTACAGAAGAACCTACCCTATTACCAAAAGCTTCGATCGTTTGTAGTGTTAAATGTAATCTTCGAGGATATGTCAGTGCTTGGGATACTGAGGCGCTCGGTTTAGCAGCAATGCGGCTCGGCGCCGGTCGCGAAAGAAAAGGGGACCCGATTGATCATAGTGTGGGTTTAATGATCGAAAAAAAGATTGGGGATAGGATGGAGCCAGGGGAAGAGATCGCTCAGGTTTATGCTCGCTCGGAGCAAGAAGCCACAAGCGCTGAACAGGATGTATTAGCTGCGATTAGGATCTCCTCTTTGCCGGTGACGCCTGCACCTTTGATCTTAGGGTACATTATTTGACATTATATTTATCTTTTTCCCATTGTTCTAGGGGGGAATTTGATCTAAGATGAAACAGGTAATGTTTTTTGAAACTAAAAAGTTAGTTATAAATTTACTCCATTTTATTAAAAACTAGATTTAGCTTGACCTTTATGTAAAGGGCGCTTAAGGTAGAATAAGTGATTTCTAAAATTAAAAGGAGTGATATGATGCGCCTTAGAACCTTTAAGAAGGGTATTCATCCTCCGGGAAACAAGGAGCGAACCGCCTCATTACCTATTGAGGTTCTGCCGCTTCCGCAACAAGTTGTATTGCCACTAGGACAACATCTTGGCGCGCCGTCTGAACCTGTGGTTTCCGTAGGTGTTCAAGTGTTAACTGGTCAAAAGATTGCCGAGGCTAAAGGAATGGTTTCGGTTCCTTTACATGCCAGTATTTCTGGGAGAGTAGTAGCGATTGAACCTCGGCCCCATGCTTGTGGTCAATTAACCCCAGCGATTGTGATTGAAAATGATGGTAATGAGCGAATTTCTTCGGAATTAGTCTCTAATCATAACCTGGACGAGCTTTCTGCTGAACAGATTAAGGATTTAATAAAACAAGCCGGCTTGGTGGGTATGGGCGGAGCAGCCTTTCCTACCCATGTTAAATATTCCCCCCCACCAGGGAAGCAAATCGAATATGTAATTTTAAACGGGGCTGAATGTGAACCTTATTTGACATGCGATCATCGGTTGATGGTTGAAAGGTCCAGCGATCTGATCCTGGGCTTGTTGGCTTTTATGAAGGCGGCTAAGGCGCAAAAAGGCTTTATTGGGGTAGAGGTTAATAAGCCTGATGCCATCGCGAACTTAAAGCAAGCGGCGGCTGGTTTACCGATTGAGGTTCTCCCCTTACAAGTTAAATACCCGCAAGGGGAAGAAAAGATGTTGATTTATGCCGCGACTGGTCGAGTAGTTCCAGTTGGCGCCTTGCCAATTGAAACTGGTGTGGTGGTTAATAATGTGGCGACCGCAGCTGCCCTGGGCGAGTATCTTCGAACGGGGTTACCGCTGGTTTCCAGGATTATAACAGTAACTGGTCAAGGTATTCCAAACCCGAAGAATGTTGAAGTAAGGCTTGGGACTTTGATTGAAGACGTTATTAACTATTGCGGAGGATTTAAGGAGCCTCCGGGACGAATTATTTTAGGTGGTCCAATGACCGGCCCAGCTCAATATCGTCTTGATATTCCAGTGATGAAAGGGACCTCTGGGATTTTGGTCCAGACGCGCGCAGAGGTGGAAAAACCGGACCATGCGCCCTGTATTCGTTGTGGGAGATGCGTTGATGTCTGTCCTTATAATTTACTCCCCAATTATCTCGGGGACTATGCGGAACATGATAAGTTAGGGGAAGCAGAAAAATATGGTATTTTAGATTGCCGGGAATGCGGTTCTTGTACTTATATTTGCCCTAGTAGGAGGCCGCTGATCCAGCTAATTAAAAACGCTAAGAGTAAAATTATGGCTTCACGGAAAAAAGGATGAGGAAATTGCATGTTTAGCTTTACGCTTAAAAAATCAAGCAATTTCTAAAGGATAAAAGGGGAGGTTGTTTTTTTGTTAGAGACCGAAGTTGTTGTCTCCGCTCCACCCCATATCAGACAGGGGTTAAGTACAGAGCGGATTATGTGGCTAGTGGTCATCTCCTTAATTCCGGCAGTATTGTCGGGGGTTATCTTTTTCGGCTGGTATGTACTGGCCATTATCTTTTCTTCAGTTCTGTCGGCTATATTAACTGAGGTTATAGTATTAAAGATGATGAAACGGCCATTGACGATTAAAGACGGAAGCGCGGTCGTGACGGGTTTATTACTGGCTTTAATTATTCCACCCACTGTTCCGTTGAGAATTCCGATGATCGGCGCGGCTTTTGCTATTGCTTTAGGGAAACAGATCTTTGGCGGACTGGGCTATAATCCCTTTAACCCGGCATTAATTGGGAGGGCGTTTCTGTTGGCTTCGTGGCCAAGTTTAATGACCAAATGGGTATGGCCTGTTAATTCTTTAGCCTGGGCTGGCAAGAATGCCGATGCGCTCACTGGCGCTACTGCGCTTGGGCTTTTACGGGAAGGAACTACCGGTATCCCTTATTTACAACTTTTTTTAGGAAACATTTCTGGTTCTCTGGGAGAAACATCAGCGTTGGCATTACTGTTAGGAGCTTTATTTTTAGTAGTTTATAAGATTATTGACTGGCGAATCCCTGTTAGTTATCTAGGAACTGTGATGATCATGGCTTTGGTAATGGGTCAGGATCCCATCTTTCATTTATTAACCGGAGGGCTAATGCTGGGGGCATTCTTTATGGCTACTGATTATGTTACTACTCCGGTCACGCCAAAAGGAAGGCTCTTTTTTGGAATTGGTTGCGGTTTGCTGACGATGTTGATTAGAAGATATGGCGGCTTTCCAGAAGGTGTTTGTTATTCAATATTGCTAATGAATCTTGCGACGCCACTCCTGGACCGCTGGACGGTTCCCAAGAGGTTTGGGGAGGTGAAGGCAGTTGGTTAAGAAAGAACTTCGTTTAGTAATAGTTTTAACAATAATCTGTGTAGTAGCTGGTGGTATTCTGGCCTGGGTCAACTCTGTAACTGAACCGCGGATTCAAGCCCAGGCTGAGCTGGCAAAGAAAAAAGCCTTGCAGGAAAGTCTTCCGGCGGCGTCCGAATTCCGGTCGGAACAGTTATTATTAGAACAGGTCCATCAGGCTGGAAACACTAATTTGTCGGAGCTTTTTATTGGTTACCACGAGACGGAAAAAAGAGGACTGGTTTTCATTGCTGATGTACGCGGTTATTCCAGTACTATCCGGTTAGTAATCGGTGTCTCTGCAGATGGGCAGCTTGCTGGAGTTAAGGTGATTAGTCAAGCAGAAACTCCTGGACTGGGGGTTAAGATTACGGAACGGGATTTTTTAGAGCAACCGGCTCTCCAGCGAGTTTCGTCTGCTGACCAATTGGCGGTAGTAAAGGACGGCGGTAATGTTCAAGCGGTAACCGGCGCCACTATCTCTTCCCGTGCGGTAGTAAGAGGGGTTAATCAGGCCCTGGCTGCCGCTCATCTTTTGTTGGAAGCTAAGGAGCAATAACCTGTTGCTCAGGAAGATACTACTATAATTACGATCGGAAAAAGACCGGGGGTGTTAAAGGTGAATAAATGGCAGATTTTTAAGAATGGTGTCTTTAATGAGAACCCCATCTTTCGTCTGGTGTTAGGAATGTGTGCTACGTTAGCGGTAAGTTCGGCAGTAGTAAACGGACTGGGGATGGGTTTGGCGACAACGGTAGTTTTGGTCGGTTCAAATATGATTATTTCTTTAATGCGTAATGTCATTCCAAAGGAAATACGAATCCCTGCTTATGTTGTAATTATCGCTACTTTTACAACGATTGTTGACAAGGTAATGGCGGCTAGTACTCCAGACTTGCATAAAGTTTTGGGTATTTTCATCCCTTTAATTGTGGTCAACTGTATTATTCTGGCCCGGGCCGAAGCTTTTGCTTCTAAAAATACAGTTATAGACTCGGCGATCGATGGTTTGGGAATGGGAATCGGTTTTACCTTAGCTTTAACTGTATTAGGTACAGTTAGGGAGCTGTTGGGAACCGGAACTTTATTGGTAGCTAAAGATTTTGGTTTTTCCGGCATTACTTTTTTCCCCAAGGAAAACGGGGTCTTATTAATGATTCTTCAACCCGGAGCCTTTATTACTTTAGGTTTAGTGTTAGCGGGTATTAACTGGTGGGTCCGGAAGAAGGAGGAAAAAAACAATGGCTGAATACTTGATCATTATTTTCGGCTCTATTTTTATTAATAATTTTATTGTCTCAAGATTTTTAGGGATCTGCCCATTTCTGGGCGTCTCAAAACAGGTAGAAACAGCTACGGGGATGGGATTGGCGGTAACTTTTGTGATGGGATTGGCTTCAGGACTCACTTATTGGGTACAAAAACTTTTGATCTTATTGAATCTCGAATTTTTACAGACGATCACTTTTATTCTGGTCATTGCTGTTCTTGTTCAATTTGTGGAGATGGTAATGAAAAAGAGTAGCCCCGTTTTATATCGAGCCCTGGGGATTTACCTTCCCTTAATTACGACTAACTGTGCAGTGTTAGGGGTAACTCTTATCAATATTAATGAAGGTTATACTTTTTTACAATCGGTGCTTAGCGGAATCGGCGGCGCTCTAGGTTTTACGTTGCTGATCATCTTGTTTGCCGGCATCAGAGAAAGAATGTCTTTGGCGCCAATTCCCCGAAGCATGCAGGGATTTCCGATTGCCCTCATTACTGCCGGTTTAATTTCTATTGCTTTTTTAGGCTTTACCGGTTTTAATCTTAATGCCTTGTTTAATTTTTAAGTAGTCGCCCACCCCAGCAAGCTGGGGCACGTGAAAGGATGAAAATAATTTTAAGTTATATTCCTGAAAATTTATTGGTATTTATGGTAGACCATAATTTAAGTTACTAGAGGAGTGAAAACATGGAAGCCGGAAGTTTGCAGATAGTGATCAATTCCATAGCGATCCTGGCTTTTCTCGGGGTGGTTTTTGGTAGCGGATTGGCAGTTGCCTCTCGTAAGCTGAAGGTAGAAAGCGACCCGAGAATTGATGAGGTTGAAGCTTTGCTTCCCGGAGCGAACTGTGGAGGTTGTGGTTATCCGGGATGTCGAGGTTTAGCTGAGGCTATTGTCTCTGGCGCGGCTCCAGTTACGGCTTGCCCGGTGACGAAGGATTATAGCTCGATTGCGGAAGTGATGGGTGTGGAAGCAACCTCAGCCGCTGAACGTATGATCGCTAAAGTAAGATGCGCTGGCGGAAAGAAAGAAGCCCAACAACGTTTTATTTATTTAGGTGTTGAGGATTGTAGCGCTGCCCAGAATCTGGGAGGGGGAGCAAAAGCCTGCGCTTACGGATGCCTTGGTCTTGGAAATTGTGCTAAAGTTTGTCCTTTTGAAGCTATTACGATGTCAGATAATGGTTTGCCGATTGTTGATGAAGAAAAATGTACTGGTTGCGGCTTGTGTGTTAAGGCTTGTCCTCGTCACTTGATTACGCTGTGGCCAGTGGATAAAAGTGTGACTGTTCTCTGTATGAATCAGGATAAAGGGGTAGAAGTTAGGAAAGTATGCAAAGTTGGTTGTATCGGGTGTAGAATTTGTGAAAAACAATGTCCGACCCAGGCGATTACTGTGGAAAATAATCTGGCGCGGATCGATCCTCAGTTATGTACGGAATGCGGTATTTGCGTAACAAAATGTCCGATGAAAACCATAAAAGGAGAAAAAAAGCAGGAAAGAGAAGTTGTCTAGCAGAAATAATATTAATGGACTTATTTTTTGTTGAGATGCTCTGCCGGAGGTGGTTCCGATTTGCCAGTTGATCCTTGCATCGGCCTCCCCGCGCCGCCAGAATCTTCTACGGATGCTGGGATTGGACTTTAAAGTAATGGTCAGTACTTTTGAAGAAAAAATGGATCTTTATTCTTCCACCCCCGAAGAGCTGGTTATGCAGATGGCTCGGGGTAAAGCAGAAGAGGTCTGGAAGATAACTTCTGCTCGGCAAGAAACCAGTGATGGTTTAGTCCTGGGCGCCGATACGATTGTGGTTATGAATGGGGAATATTTAGGTAAACCTGATCATGAGGAAGAGGCTCGAAAGATGCTGACTTCCCTGGCGGGAAGGTGGCATCAGGTTTTTACTGGGCTTGCGCTTGTTCATCGCAAAAAAAGCGTTGTTGCGTATGAGATGACAAAGGTTCATTTTCGTACTCTTTCAACTGAAGAGATTGACGGCTATCTGAGGACAGGTGAACCAATGGATAAAGCAGGAGCTTATGGGATTCAAGGGGTAGGCGCGGTCTTAGTTGACCGGATCGAAGGATGTTTTTATAATGTAATGGGTCTACCGCTAGCCCGTTTGGCTCTACTTTTAAAAGACTATGGTTTTAATTTACCGGAGGTGAAAACCATTGCCCGGACCGTCAATAAAAAACCTTCCCTCTGAAGAACGGCCTCGTGAACGTTTAGAGAAAGTTGGAGCAGAAAACCTTTCAAATGCTGAATTGATGGCTATTATTCTTCGCACCGGTACTTTTGATCTCTCCGTGTTAGGGATGGCCAAGTTATTACTGGCGGAATTTCAAACTTTACAGCGGTTATCGACAGCTAGTATCGGCGAGTTGTCGACGGTAAAAGGGATGGGAAAAAGTAAAGCCATTCAATTACTGGCAGCTTTTGAATTAGGGAAGAGGTTACAGACTTCCGAGTTCACTCAGGATGATTCTTTCTCTTCCCCGCAAGAGGTAGCAAGATTTCTGATGCCACGGTTAAGGTTTTTGGATCAGGAGAATTTTATTACTATTCATCTTAATACCAAAAATCGGTTTATAACTTCTGAAACGATTACGATTGGCACCTTAGATGCTTCTTTGGTTCATCCACGGGAAGTCTTTAAGGCAGCGATTAGGCAAAGTAGCGCTTCTCTAATCTTAGCTCATAATCACCCAAGTGGAGATCCCCGTCCCAGTAAAGAGGATTTAAACCTGACCCGTAGGTTAAAAGAAGCTGGCGATTTACTTGGTATTCCCATTCTTGATCATTTAATTATCGGTAACAATAAGTATTACAGTATGAAAGAAGAAGGAACGCTCTAAATCCCAAGGAATTGTATAATTATTTAAAGTAATTATGCAGTTTCTTCAATTAAGGAATATTAATTACCGATCCCAAAAACTTAAATATTTACTAAGAACCGGAGGGAAAATATACATGCTCAATTTTTTACTAGGACGTTTTTCACGAGACATGGGAATAGATCTAGGAACAGCCAATACTCTTGTTTATATCAAAAGTCAAGGTGTAGCCCTACAAGAACCGACGGTAGTTGCTTTTGATCGGGATTCCGGGAGTATTATTGCCGTTGGGAGCGAAGCCAAACAGATGGTAGGGCGGACTCCTGGTAATATTATTGCGGTTCGACCGATGAAGGATGGGGTAATCGCTGATTTTGAAGTTACAGAGAGGATGCTTCAATATTATATCAAAAAGGCGGGTCGGCGTAGGACTTTTTTTGCTCCACGGGTGGTTGTGGGAGTACCCTCTGGAGTAACTGAGGTTGAAAAACGGGCGGTTATGGATGCAGCAAGAGAAGCTGGAGCCAGGGAAGTTTTTTTAATTGAAGAACCGATGGCGGCAGCGATTGGCGCCGGTTTACCGATCCAGGAACCTACCGGAAATTTGATCGTTGATATTGGTGGTGGCACTACAGAAGTAGCGGTGATCTCTTTAGGGGGAGTTGTTACTAGTCGGTCCATAAGGGTGGCTGGGGATGAGATGAATGAAGCTATTTCTCAGTATATTAAGAGAAATTATAATCTCATGATTGGCGAACAAACTTCTGAAGAGATTAAAAGGGAGATTGGTTCTGCTTATCCACAAGAGAATGAAGAGTTTATAGAGGTTCGAGGGCGGGATTTGGTCACCGGGTTACCAAAAGTGATCTCGCTTTCTTCTCGAGAAGTGATGGAAGCATTAGCTGAACCTGTGACGGCAATTATTGAAGCTGTAAAAATGACTTTAGAAAAAACTCCTCCTGAATTAGCTGCTGATATTTTAGATCGGGGAATAGTGATGTCTGGAGGAGGAGCTTTGCTTAGAGGGCTTGACCGGCTATTATCGGAAGAGACCGACATGCCCGTGCAAGTGGCGGAGGATCCATTGTCCTGTTGTGCAAGAGGCACAGGCTTGGCATTAGATGCTTTAGATGATTTGAGTAAAGTTTTAATCTCTAATCGACGCTAAGCTAAGAAGGCTTTGAAAAGGGGCGGGTATTGTGCTACAACCTTTAGCCCAAAAAAGGGTTTTGTTAGTAACTTTAGCAATATGTTTTCTGATTATTACCGGATTAATGTTTTACTCTTCCCAGGAACGGGAGAAGGAAATCTGGGCGGAAAAAGTTTTTAATATTGCTTTATATCCCTTTCAAAAAGCGCTTTATTATATTACTGCTTTTACCACTGACACCTGGGAGACTTTAAATCAACTGGCGGCTTTGAAGCGGGAAAATTATCAGTTTCGTCAGCAATTATCAGAGCTTACTACTAAACTTTCTCAGCTAGAACAGTTGAAAGCAGAGAATGAACGGCTTAGGGATATTTTGCAATTTAGAGCTAGTTCCAGTCTGGAATTGATTCCTACGGAAGTTGTGGCCAGAAATCCTAGTAATAAAAGCGCTACTATTGTTATTGGTAAAGGAAAAAACCATGGGTTTACACGGAATATGCCTGTCATTACTGAGCAGGGGATCGCCGGCCGACTCCTTAATGTGGAGCCATTTTCGTCCGAAGTTATTCTCCTTACCGATCCCCGTGGTGGCAATAGTATGAGTGGTGTGATTGAGCGCACTAGAGAGCTGGTCTATATTTATGGCGGAGGACGTAAAGGTTTGTGTCTTGTTAAATCATCCGATCTAAGTGTAAAGTTACAGACTGGAGACCGGATCTTAACAGCCGAGTCTAGTCTGTATTTTCCCAAAAACATTTTAATCGGTTACATTGTAGAAGTACAAGAGTCAGAAGATGGTTACGAACAACAAGCCTATTTAAAACCCGCGGCCAATTTCAGTCGTATGGAGTATGTATATGTTGTTAAGGAGAAGTGACTAGAGGAGGGAAGATGGCTTGTGGGCGTGGAAAATCTTTGGTTTAATCTTGCTTCCGATTGCTTTACAGACTTCAGTTTTCCATCATTTTAACTTTTTAGGGGTGGTTCCGAATTTAGTTTTAGTGATTACGATCTGCTACGGCTTGTTACAAGGAACCTCTGAAGGGTTGAGCCTTGGTTTAATCGGGGGTTTATGCTTAGATTTAGCTAGTGGAGGCATTTTGGGGATCAACATAATGATTTTAGGTCTATTAGGGTTAGGCGCTGGTTATTTGGCAAAGATGGTTTTTAAGGGGAACCTTTTTGTGCCGATCATTTCTATTTTTGCGGGCACGATTATCTCAGAGTTTCTTTCTTATAGCGTCTTGCGGGCTTTTGGTTGGCGGATTGAGTTTTTCTCTCTGCTTTTCTCCTCCATGTTTCCTCTCTGCTTTTATCATCTTTTGCTGACCGGACCTGTTTATATTGGGCTCTTGAAAGTCCTTAGCTATTATCGGCAACGGGTAAAGGTTGGTGCATAAATTGAATAACCGTACAATTAAAGGATTAGAAAGAAGAATAAAGGTTGTAACCGTGTTGGTATTTATCATATTTACCCTGATCCTTTCACGTCTTTGGTATCTTCAGATTATCAAAGGGGAAGAGATTTTCGAGCAATCAAGTAAGAATAGAACTAGACCGATCCTGATCACTGCCCCGCGGGGTAATTTTTATGATCGGGAGAATAACTTACTGGTCACCAGCAGAATATCACATGTCGTTTCTGTTGTACAGGAAGATATAAAAGATAATCCTTATGTTGTTGCTTTTTTAAGTCGGGTTTTAGATCTTTCACAAGAAGAATTATTCCGCCGGATGGAAGATAGCTCCAAGTATCAGAAAGACCAGTATGTGCCTTTAAAAAAGGATGTAGATGCCGCCACTATTGGGCAAATCCTTGAAGCCAAACTTGATTTACCAGGGGTGGTGGTGGATGATTATCCAGTCCGTTTTTATCCAAAAGGAGAATGGGCCGCCCATCTCTTTGGTTATCTTGGTGAAATTGATGAAAAAGAGTTAGCAAAGATGAGAGGTTTGGGTTATCGTCTGGGTAATGAAATCGGGAAGATGGGCTTAGAAAAAACCTATGATTCTTATCTTAAAGGGGAAGAGGCGGTTAGGATCTGGGAGGTAGACCGGGTTGGTCAACCGATCAGAGTATTAGAGCAAAAAAAATATCTTCCTGGTAACAATCTTCATCTGACTATTGATGCTCGACTGCAGGATGCGGCGGAGAAAGCGATTAGAGACCATTTAGCGTGGGCCCAGTCTCAGACTAATCCTAATATTAACAAGGCTAAGGCCGGATCGGTTGTGATTATGGATCCCAGAAATGGGGATGTGTTAGCGATGGTGAGCTATCCGGAGTTTGATCCTAATCTTTTTGTCGGGAATATCTCCAGTAAAGCTTTTAATGAATTAAAAAGCAACCCGCTTAACCCTTTTTCTAACCGCGTAACCAGAGGACAGTTTATGCCAGGCTCTATTTTTAAACCAATTACCGTGATTGCGGCTTTAGAAGAAGGATTAGTAACGACTAATAAGCATTTTTATTGTACTGGGGTGGTGCGCGTAGGCAATAGTCAATTAAGATGTAATCCCCCCCATGAAAAGCAGAATATCATTGAAGGACTTAAAAATTCTTGTAATACCGTGATGGCTGAATTAGCCTTTAGTGTAGGACCGGAGAAGCTGGCGAGTTATGCCAAGCTTTTAGGGTTGGGGATCAAGACTGGTCTCAATTTAGAACCGGAAGAACTTCAAGGGTTGGTTGGAGATCCCGACTGGAAAAGGACAATGCGACACGAAGTTTGGTATCCGATGGAAACAGCGCTAATCGCGATCGGTCAGAGTTTTGTTAATGTTACTCCTATTCAGTTAGCCCAGGTCTATTCGGTTATTGCTAATGGAGGTAATGTTTACCAACCCCAGTTGGTAAAAAAAATTACTACGGCCTCAGGGGAGACAATCAAGGAATTTTCACCAAAAGTGCTAAGAAAAATTAAATTAAAGCAGGAAACCTTAGAGGTAATAAGGGAAGGTTTAGGCAAGGTTGTCTCTGAAGGAACTGCCAGATACTCTTTTCAAGGGTTTCCTTTAAAACAAATCCCAGTGGCTGGGAAAACAGGGACGGCTGAGAATAAAGGGAAAAACGACTATGCTTTTTTTGCCAGTTATGCGCCGGCAGATCAGCCAGAGTTAGTGGTGGTGGTCGTAGTTGAAGAAGGTGGTTTTGGATCTCAAGCTGCTGCTCCTATTGCTCGAAAAATTTATGAAGAATATTTTGAAGTTAAACCGCAATCATCTGTTACGGTAAAAAGCATTTCTCCAACGATGGCAGAAAAAACAGGAGATAGCAAGCAAGAGCAGTTTGCCGAATAAGTCCGGGGTTGACAGGAGGAATTTTGATCAGGGTGTGGAAATTAAAGATAAAATCGCCTAAGGTGGGAGTATTATATGTTATTATCCGCTACTAAGTCTCTCTTATCTGACCAGTTAGTTTTTAAGGGACTAAAACAAGGATTAACCCTTTTCATTCCTGAAGAAAAATCATTTGCTCACTGGTTAGAAATTCTCGATCTACAATTAAAGCAAGCAAAAAATTTTTTTCAAGGTGGCGCCATTTTAGTAGAGATAGGAGAAAGAAAGCTATCCCCCAGTGAACATGGGGATTTAAAAAGATTATTAGCTAAATATAGGATGACGATTAAGTCTTTTAATCCTTTAGAAAAAAAACGTTTCAACCCCTGGCCGAGAGAAATACAAAAGAAAGAAAAGCAAGCGGAAGTTTTATTCTTCAAAGGAACAGTCCGCAGCGGGCAACGTCTAGAGAATGATGGTCATATTGTGATTAAAGGTGATGTAAACCCGGGGGGAGAAGTGGTAGCTTCAGGTGATATTATTATCCTAGGAGCGCTAAGAGGGATCGCTCATGCCGGAGCCAGGGGTAATTTACAAGCAGAGATTATTGCTTTGACGATTTCCCCAGTTCAACTCAGAATCGCTCATATATTTTCTAGAACTCCAGAGGGAAGAGAAGAAAGACAGGGCCCGGAAATAGCGCATATAAAAGGAGAAAAGATTGTGGTTCAGAGATTATAGGGGTTAAAGGAGGATATAAATGGCTGGACGGGTAATTGTCGTTACTTCAGGTAAAGGAGGAGTGGGTAAGACCACTACCGTTGCTAATATTGGTACTGGTTTGGCTCTTCAGCAGAAGAAAGTGGTGATGATCGACACAGATATTGGTTTGCGAAATTTAGACGTGGTGATGGGTATGGAGAGTGGTATTATCTACGATGTGGTGGATTTGGCGGAGGGAGAATGCCGTTCAACACGGCAATCCTTAGTTAGAAATAGAAGATTTAAGAATCTTTTTCTTCTGCCCGCGTCTCAGACTAGAAACAAGGATGCGATCACCCCTGAACAGATGAGAGAGATTGTAGATGAATTAAAAGAAGAGTTTGATTATGTCTTAATCGATTGCCCGGCTGGAATCGAGCGGGGTTTTGACAATGCGGTCGCGGCCGCGTCAGAGGCAATTGTGGTCACTATTCCGGAAGTACCGGCAGTACGCGATGCGGATCGGATTATCGGGTTATGGCTTAATGCTAAAGAAAAGGATAAAGAGAAGAAAGAGCCGGTGCTGGTCTTAAATCGTTTACGTCCCGATATGGTTAGGAAAGAAGAAATGTTAGGTGTGGATGATATTAATCATACCTTAGCTATCAAATTATTAGGGATTATTCCTGAAGATGAAGAAATTATTATTGCTACCAATAAAGGGGAACCAGTAATTTTAAATCAGCATTCTAGGGCAGGTGAAGCCTTTAAAAATATTGTTAGACGTCTGGAAGGAGAGACTGTTCCCTTCATGTCCTTTGATACCGGAATAATCGGTAGATTTTGGAATATGTTGCACGGGAAATGAAGTCTATGGGGAAAGAATTGTAGGAAGTCGCTCATGCTGGCTACCGAGTCGCTCATGCCGACTTCCGCATGTACACGCTAGTGTATTAATCAAAGTCGGGTGAATCAACTAGAGCTATTTTCTAAGTAGAGGAGTGAAAGGGGCTGGAATTAATGAAATTATTTCGTGAAGACCCCCCTAGTAAAAGCCAAGCAGTAGAAAGGTTACGTCTTATTCTGGTTCATGATCGAGCTCAGGTTTCCACTGGATTAATTGAGCTTTTACGGGTGGAGATCATCAATGCGATCTCAAAATATGTGGAGATTGATGAAGAACAGATGGATATTCAATTGACTGCTTCTAAAACAAAAGCTGAGCTGGTGGCTAATATTCCTGTGGTTAAGGTGCGTCGCGCATTGGATTAGTAAACCTTCTTACCAGCAAATGGAGAATATCTTCAGGAAAAGGTGACTTACGGTGTGGGAAAGAAAGTATTTCAAAAATATTGATTATTATTTATTAGGCTCCGTGCTTTTGCTGGTGCTCATCGGTTTAGTGATGATTTATAGCGCTACCAGAAATAATCAAGCGTTAACGGGTGGAGAACCGTTTATGCTAGTAAAGAAGCAGTTGGTTGCGGTTATTATTGGTGTGCTTGGAATGATCTTGATTATGTTTAGTGATTACCGGCTACCGGATCTTATGTACCAGATCATTTACGGGTTTAATCTTTTTTTGTTACTGATTGTGCTCTCACCGTTGGGGCTTGAGATTAAAGGCGCTAAATCCTGGTTGAATGTGGGCGGACCTTTTTCCTTGCAGCCTTCCGAATTTGCTAAACTGATGATGATTCTTACTTTAGCCAAGCACTTGGCAGGGAAAGAAGAAATAGATTCCTTCTGGGATTTATGGTCTCCTTTTTTTCATATTATGCCACCTTTAATTCTTATTTTAATACAACCTGATTTGGGAACAACCTTGGTTTTTTTCTTCTTTTTCTTCATCATGCTATACATCGCTGGGTACAATGGTCGGTTCTTACTTGGTCTAATCTTGACAGGAGTGATTATCCTTACTCTCATTTTTCTTAGTCATCATTATTTTGGTACGCCTCTTCCCTTTAAAGAGTATCAGATCCGAAGAATGACAATTTTTCTAAACCCGGAGAGTGACCCTACCGGTAGTGGCTGGAATGTTCGCCAGGCAATTATTACAGTAGGGTCGGGGCGCTTTTCCGGAAAAGGTTTATTCCAAGGCACTCAGGGACGGTTGGGGTTTCTTCCTGAGAATCATACAGATTTTATTTTTGCCATTCTTTGTGAAGAATGGGGTTTTTTGGGGGGGTTTGTTCTTCTTAGCTTGTATTTTACCATGATCTGGAGATGCCTTGTTATTACTCAGCACTCTAAAGATAAATATGGGACATTAGTGGCTGCGGGTATTATGGCCATGTTTATCTTTCATATTTTAGAGAATATTGGGATGAATCTGGGGATTATGCCGATCACCGGGATTCCTCTCCCCTTTGTCAGTTATGGTGGGAGTTCCATCATTACAAATCTATTAGCCGTTGGTTTTTTAGAGAATATTTGGATTCGTAGGCAAAAACTAATTTTTTAGAAGAAAGGCGCGTTGTCCACTTTAGCAGCCTCAATTAAAAGCTCTGCTCTCCCCATAATCCAGCTAGCCACAATACCATAGTATAAGCCTGATAAATTGCTGTGGTCGAAAAGTTGGCTTCTTTTTATTTTATTGGTTTAGTAATTTTAGGAACGGCGGGACTTTACAATCTAGTTGGGAGGAACTGATGAAAGTATTAATTGATGCAGATGCCTGTCCTCGGGGGGTATTGGCGATTATTAAACGGTTGCAAGCGGTCAAGGGGTATCAAATCTTGACGGTCTCGTCTTTTAATCATTTTCATGCAGAGAAAAATCACTTAATTGTGGGTGATGAGGATCAAGCAGCCGATATTGCTTTACTCAATAAAGCGGAAAAAGGGGATATTGTGGTAACTCAGGATTGGGGTGTGGCAGCGGTGGCTTGTGGCAAAGGGGTGGCGGTTATTGACCCGAAGGGAAGAATTTTTAATGCAGAGAATATTGATTTTCTTCTAGAGGAAAGGCACATAAAAGCAGAATACCGGCGGAGGGGAGGACGGACACGCGGACCGAAGGCGAGAACAAAAGAAGATGACCAACGATTTCTACGAGCTTTTGAAAGGCTACTGCAAAAGATGGGGGTTTAATAGCGCGCCCTTTAGCGTTGAAGAATTACAGCGGATTGATCAAATCTTAAAAGGATGAATTTAACCGGAGGGAATCCCTCCGGTTACTTTTTACCGTAAACGTTACACTTAAGTTACAAGTTATAGATAATTTCATGATTATTATCGCCTACAATAAAAAGTAAGGGGTCGATAAGATTCCTAGATAATAAAGGAGGGAAATGCAGTGAAAAAAGTTTGGTGTTTAGCAGTGCTTCTTTTTCTTCTCGTTTCTTCAGTTAGCGGCTTGTCCGCAAAGAAAACAGTGATTAATTATTGGACCCATACCGATGATAATCGAACTAGAATTGAAAACAGATACATTGCTGAATTTGAAAAGATGAACCCAAATGTCGAGATTAAAAGAGTAGTCAATGAAGCTAGTAAAATGGGGGACATTGTCCTCACAGCTTTTGCGGCGAACAATGGTCCGGACATTTTCAACCTTCCTATTGAGCAGGAATATGGGTACATTTACAACCAAAGGGTGGCAGCGGTTGATTATCAATCTCTGGGCTACAAAAATTTGGCAGCATTGCAGGCTGATTATGCTCCGAATACTTTTGAGCCTGTGACTATGAACAAAAAAATCTATGGATTACCTTTGGAACTAACTAATTGGAGTATCTTTATTAATAAGAAGATCTTCAGAAGTGTTGGCTTGGATCCGGAAAAGGATTATCCAAAAACTTGGGAAGAGATGGCGGATATCTCCGAAAAATTAGTGCTTAGGGATGGGGAGATCATAACTCGTCGGGGGTTTGATTTCCGCTATCCTTATTATCTGGTCTCATTCCTTCCCATGGTACAGCAGCTAGGGGGAGATTTGATTAGCGCAGATGGGAAAAAAGCGATTGTAAATGAACAAGCATGGATTAAAGCGCTCAATTTCATGAAAGAGTGGGGTCCTCATGGCCGGAATTTAGGAAGCCCGACTTATGTTAATGCTCGAAAAATCTTTGATAAAGATAATAATGATATTGCTATGTGCCTGAGCGGTTTTTATCAGGAGGGCCGATTGAAAGAGGATAATCCGGAATTTTACGACAGTGGTGAATGGATGGTCGCACCTTTTCCGGTTTTTAAAGATGCGGTGCAAAACCTAGGTTGCGCCTATTACGGGCATTATCTGATGGTAAATGCTTCAATCCCCAAAGCCAAGCAGAAAATTGCCTGGAAGTTCATCAAATATATGCTGGACCATTCCTTGGAATATTTAACTGAAGTTAATCTGATCCAACCCAGAAAAGATTTAGTGGAGTCAGATCTATTCAAAAACTTGCCGTACACTAAAGTATTTATGGATGATATGGCTAGATCCAAACCAGTTTTCCTCCATGAGAATGGTTATCAGTTTGAACAATATATTAAACAGGCAATTGAAGCGGTAATGCTTTCCAATGAGAAAAGTGAAGTAGCCCTGGCAGACTTAAGGCGAAATATTCAGGAAGTTCTTGATGAAGAATAGTAAATAGTGGTTGGAAGTCTGGGTCGTAAGACCCGGACTTCCTTTAGTCGAGTACTTGCCATAAAATATTAACAACCAAGCTTATTGTTTCTAAACAAATATGGTGACCGATTAAGGGGTGAGCAACATGTCAGAAATGATTACTTTGAATAAAAAACAGAAGCATTGGAGTATGGAACGGAAAAAAGCTCGCTGGGGTTGGATCTTTGTTACTCCTACTCTTCTCTTTTTTATGCTCTTTAGTCTTTATCCGATTACTAATGCTTTTTACATGAGTTTGACGAAAAAAGACCTTCTTTCCTTAAAACCACCAGAGTTTATCGGCTTAAAAAACTATACGTATCTGTTTCAATCGGCCGATTTTTGGAATTCGATGAAAGCTACAGCTCTTTTTTCGCTTGGAACTTTCTCTTTACTGTTGGTTTTTAGTCTGTTGCTGGCTGCTTTGATCATCTCGAGAAAAAGATTACAGACTCTTTTGCAGATGATTTTTTATTCCCCAGCCTTATTATCTTCAATTGTCGCGGCGTTGATTTGGCTTCTGATTTTTGACCCTAGGGGGCTGGCTAATCAAGGTTTAAACTTTATTTGTCATACACCAGGCATCGATCACAAATGGTTAGCCGCTACGAACATGCTAAGGCTGTCCACAACAATTGTCTATTTTTGGAAATATATTGGTTATTTCACGATTATCTTTGTGGCGGGAATAGGCAGTATCCCAAGGAGTCTTCATGAATCGGCGGAGATTGATGGGGCCAGTCGCTGGCAAGATTTTTGGCATATTACCTTTCCATTGATTAAACCGACAACACTTTTAGTTTCGGTGATGGCGATGATTCAATGCCTAAAAACTTTTAGCACCCAGTATCTTTTTACGGGCGCGGGCTCACCGACAAAACCGATTAATGTGATCACCTTAAATATCTATAAAACTGCTCTTCGGGACCACCGGATCGGCCGTGCCAGCGCCATGAGCATGATTCTCTTCTTGATTATGCTTGTTCTTACCTGGATTCAGTTTAAAGCTTCTAAAAGTGAGAATGTAACTTATATGTAATAGCGAAGTATTTAGTTACGGACACTTAACTAGCTAACGGTCTAAGTTGGTTTAGAGCTAGTTTAAGTAGTAAAGGGGGATATTAATGAATACTTCTAAAGCCTCATGGGGCTGGGAACTATTAATATGGATATTTCTGTTTATTTTTGCTACTATTGTCCTTATTCCACTGGTATTTATGTTTACGTCCTCTATTATGCCGGCGATCGAAATTATGAAATTGCCTTACCCTTGGATTACCAGTACTTTTCAGTGGCAAAATTATTGGTTTGGCCTTAGGGGAGCGGATGGTTCGTTTTTATTTCTGCGGAATATATTAAATTCATTTATCGTTGCATCTTCAGTTACTTTGACGACTATTCTTTTATCTTCGCTTGCTGGTTACGGACTGGCTAAATTTTACTTTAAAGGAAGAAACATTGTTTTTATTGCTTTGATGGCCACGATGATGATTCCGTTTGAAGTAATTATGATCCCTCTATATATGGTAACGATGAAAATGAGGATTCAAGATACTTATCTCGGGTTAATCCTGCCTTTTCTAACCACTGCCTTTGGGGTATTTATGATGCGTCAGTTTTTACTTACTTTCCCTGAGGAGATCTTGGATGCCGCCAGAATTGATGGGGGCGGTGAAATTTATATTTTCAGCCGGATTGTTCTTCCTAACTGTGGTCCGGTAGTAACTACCCTCGGTATTTTGACCTTTAGATCACAGTGGGATAGTCTTCTCTGGCCGTTGATGGTGATTCAGAGTGAAGAGATGAAAACGATACCCCAGTATATTACAAAGTATATGGCGGAGACCCATACGGATGAAGGAATAATGATGGCAATCGCGGTGATCGCCAGTATTCCAATGTTCATTCTCTTTTTAACTATGTCTAAATATTTTATCAGTAGTAATCTTTATTCGTCAGTTAAGGGTTGATGGTCTGATCATTATCTTAATTTTAAGTGGTTACAGCTAAAGATGGAAGAGTAAGGAGTAAAAGATGATGGCTGCAAAAATATATATTTTCGATATGGGTGGGGTTGTAGTCAGGAACTTTGATGTTTCTCCTCGGATTGCAGAAGAACTTAACATCTCGAAGGAAAGATTCTATAGACTAGCTGGTCCTAATTTACTCCTCCTTTCTAACGGGTCGATCGAAGTCGCAGAATTTTGGAAGAGGTTCTCTCAAGCTTACGGTTTAGAAGTACGGGAGGAGCTTTTCGGAAAGTATTTTACTCCAGAAATTGATTGGGAGATGGTGGAGGTGATTAAAAAACTTAAAACAGAAGCACGAGTAGTTTGTGGTACTAATACTTTGGAACCGCATTTTTGTTATCATCAGAATCGCGGGGATTACCGATTTTTCCACGCGGTTTATGCCTCAAATCAGATTGGTTGCTCAAAACCTAGTCCCGAATTTTTTCAATATATTCTTGCCTGTGAAGGTGTAGCGCCTAAGGAAACCGTCTTTATTGATGATACGTTGGAAAATGTAGTTGCTGCTGATGCTTTGGGAATCAACGCACTTCTTTTTACTACCCCACAAGCTCTTAAAGAAAAAGTAGCAAGAGTCATATAATTGACGTAAAGGCTAAAACTAGTTCCCTATAATTAATTTAATATAAGGATTTACGAGGTATGGTGTGGCTACGTAAAAAATCAATTAAGGAAGGAGTTTCTTCCCAGATAGCCAATATCTACCTTAGGGAATTGCGTACGCTTTATTGTAGTCTTGAGGCAATTATGCAATTTCTTTATCTGATTAAAGAGGGGACTATGCCATGAAGCCAACGATATTTACCGCGCTTATGCTTGGCCTGGTTTTGGTGCTTTTCGGCGCCAATGTCACGGCGAATGAATATCCGGATCTAACCGGACACAGGCTTGTGGTCTATATTTCCTTTCATGAGGAAGAAGGTCGTCGCCTGCTAAACCTCTTCGGTGATAAAACGAAGGCGGACTATACATATTTACGCATGCCTTCAGGGGAATTGGTAACAAGAGTAATCAATGAAGCTTCTGCTCCGCGCGCTGATATTATTCTTGGCGGTCCGGCTGATGCGCACCAACTTCTAGCCAACCAAGGGCTATTAGAGAGGTATGATCCACCATCCGCCGTTGCTATTCCTGAGGAATTTAAAAACCCTGATCGATATTGGACTGGCATTTATTTGGGACCGATCGCGATTGTCGTTAATGAGAACCGGTGGAAAAAGGAGTTTGCTGAATTAGGTGTAAAAAAACCCACAACCTTTACCGAGTTGCTTAACCCGATGTTTAAGGGTGAGATCATTATCCCCGATCCTAGAACTTCTGGTACGGGTTATACTCTTCTGGCTTCGTTGATTCAATTATGGGGCGAGGAAGAGGCTTTCACCTTTTTTGAGCAACTTAACCCCAATGTGGGTCTGTATACAGAAAGCGGGTTTACTGTAGCGCAAAAGACAGCCACTGGTGAGTATCTGATTGGGCTGAATTTTATTCACGATCAATTGTTGATGAAGAAATTTGGGTTTAATCTTTGTTCGGTAATTCCACCGGGAGCAGGTTGGGAGATTGGTTGTGTCTCTATGCTTAAAAATGGTCCAAACTCTAAAGCTGCCCGCGCCTTTCTTGATTTCATGATTGATAGAGAAGCTGGGCGGTTGCATACTAATCTAACGGAACGAATCTCTACGCGACCGGATGTGCCGATTCCTTTGGGTTCCAGACCTTTGGCTGACATCCCGATTAATTTGGATTATGACTTTTACTTGGCCGCCAAATTAAAAACAAAGTATCTAAAGGTTTGGGAGGAAAGAATCGTTCGCATAAACCGATAGGGAGTGTTTCAAGGTGAAAGTGTTCATCATCGAAGATGATAAGGCTATTGCTAACCTGATCAAGATTAACTTGCATCTAGAGGGGTTTGAAACTGCTGTTTTTTCAGATGCCGAGTCAGGACTGAAGATGATGGAGAAAGAGAGACCTGATCTAATTTTACTTGATATCATGTTGCCGGGGATCAGTGGTTTTGAATTACAAAGCCGGATTAAAGAGCGGAAGATTCCGGTTATTTTTTTGACTGCTCGAACTTTGCTGCAAGACCGGTTGTTAGGACTGGAATTAGGGGGAGATGATTATATTACCAAACCCTTCGACAATCGGGAGTTGATCTTAAGAATTCGAGCGGTCTTGAGACGAGTCTCATCCTCAAATGGGCCGGATCACGAGTTGAAACGGGGTCAGTTTCGCTTAGCAGTTAATCAACGCTTTTTTTACGTTGAGGATAAAAGAGTGGAATTAACACCCACCGAGTTTGAACTTATCCGGCTTTTTATGGAGAATGGTCAGCGGGTATTTACCCGTGAGGAATTATTAGATTTGGTGTGGGGATTTGAATATTATGGTGATACCAGAACCGTTGATATGCATATTCAAAGGCTTCGAAAAAAATTAGGGAAGTATAAGGAGAGTATCAAAACCATTTATGGTATTGGTTATCAATTGGATATAGAGTAATGAGAACGACGATTAAAGCTAAACTTATTAAGATGAATGTACTGATCATCCTACCGATGTTAATTCTGATTGTTCTGTTTACTGTCTTTACCATTGACCGGTATCAGCTGCTCAATGTGAAGAAAACCCTTTTAAACGATAGTTATATTCTTCAAGTGTATCTGAACCAGTATTTATCGAGGAATAAGAAAGAAGTTCTCTCTGAGAAAGAACTCTATTTTTTAAATCAAGATCTTAGTATAATGGTTAAACTTCGAAGTCAGATCTTTTATTCTCTGGGTGAGATCTTTATTGATTCATACCAAGAAGTGAGTGAGAAAGAACGTAACAAATTTCGGAACGACCCTGGAATTCAATTGGCGGCAGAAAACAAGAAGAATTACTGGATTAAGAAAGAGAATCGGCAACGGGTTTTTCTAATTAGTTTTCCGATTTATTGCGATCATGATCTGGTCGGAGTAATGAGGCTTACCTATCCTTTAGCAGCGGAGGATGTTTTTCGGAACCGTCTCCTGATCGTTCTTTCCATAGTCGGTTTAATTGTCTTGTTGATTCTTGGCCTTTTGCTTTCCTTTTTTACTGGGCAGATTGTAACGCCTTTAACTAAACTACGACTAGCGGTTCAGTCCTTTGCTGACGATCAATTAACTGATGATCTTAAGATCAATAGTGGTGATGAAGTTGAAGAATTGGCACTATCCTTTAATAATATGGCGACGAAACTTAATGAACTTATTGAGAATCTTAAGACCGAACAGAATAAGCAGAAGGACTTTTTTAACCACATGACCCACGAATTCCGAACTCCCTTGACTACTATTATTGGTTACGCTGATCTTCTCAAGAGGTTGGACTCCGATGAAGAGCAGGAGGAATGTTTTAAGTACATTAGAAGTGAAAGCAAAAGGCTTCTCCGGATGGTTGAGGATATTCTTCGTCATTCAAAACTAAGGACTTATACCTTAAAGCTCGATAAAAGGATGTGCGCGCTCGATCACTTGTTACGGGAGAGTGTTGAGATTATGAGGTATAAAGCTGATAAATACGGGATCGAATTAAGTCTTTATTCTAGAGATTCTGTTATCTTAGAAATTGATCGCGATAAGGTCAAACAAGTTGTGCTGAATATTATAGATAATGCTATTAATCATAGTAAAACTGAGAAAGTCGAAATCCATTTATACCAGCAGACCAAGAAGATTGTGGTTGCTATTCGTGATTATGGTCAGGGAATTTCTCCTGATTGGTTGGCGCGGATTCGGGAAAGGTTCTCTGGGTTGAACCTTGAGGCGGTTAATACGCAAAGCGGTCATGGGTTTGGGTTGCCAATTTCCGAAAAAATTATGGAATTACATGGAGGAAGACTTTTAATTAGAACCTCTGAGTGTGGCGGAACTACAGTTTTTATCTGCTTTAATTTGGAATGACGGAGGTAATTTTTGTGCGGTATTCAGCGGTAATTCTTAGCTTTATCCTTTGCATAAGCCTGTTGTTCCTTGGTTTTCTTAATTATAGAAATTTTGGTGTCACTACCAATGAGCTTGTGATCTTGGACGACAAAGATGAGGTCTTTAAGTTGATTGATAAAAACACTCCCATCAGTGTGCAGATTGAGGATGAGCGTTGGGGGCAAGCAGTACTGGCGGATCCAGAGGTTTTATTTCAGATTTGGAGAGTGATTAGAGAGTCTAAGTCTTATCCGAGTAAATTTGTTCCCAACCAGGATCGGATCAACGGATATATTTTTTTCCGTGACGGGAGTAAAGAGTACTTTTCGATCTCTGACCGTTTTCAATTAGGTGAGTATTTTTTGGAGAGTAAAGAAGGGGAGATGGAAGTTGGAAAATTGTATCGGATCTTCCGGCATACCCTTGAGACAAAGAACAACCTTCTTACCATGGTGGAAAAAGCAGGCGCTATTTACCTCTTTCGTGCTGAGGATACCTTTGATCCTGATTCCGAAAAAGTATTAAGAATTACCGGAGAGGCAAAAAAGGAACTTTTGTCTTGTCTCGCTCGCTCAGAGAAAATCGAGGAAAGTAAGGAGTTAAACGACCTTTTGTTAGAGAAGGGGATTCAACCACTATTTCACTTAACTCTTTCTTTAGAAGACGGTAGGGAAAAAGATGCGCCTATTGTCCTCTCGGTTTTGTCACCTGATTATTTTACTCTAATGGATATGGGTTTTTTAAATCGTAATGTGGTATATTTTGAAGGATTTCTCTTTGATTACTGTTGTCGGATGATCATGCCGAGTTTTTTGGAGTGAGGGAATCGCATAATTACCTTAGGCATCTATTTAAACGACATTATAAACGCCTTTGAGGCTTGCCGATTCACCTAGCTTGGCAACACTCTATATATTGTGACGTGAGCAAAAATTAAAGTAACAACAAATTAGCTTAGAAAAGGCAGGGTAATAAAACCCCTGGTTAAAGTAAAAACCGGGGGTTTTATCGATATAAATGACATTTCTAGATTATATGGCGGTAGCCTGCGTCAACGAATTAATGCTTCTCGATTTACCTAGTTTTGATTAATAGTACATGATTATATGGTGGTAGTCAGTATGAACGACTATCTTATTCTTCTATTACGCCCGGAATGAAGGTTACAAGGAAGAGTTGGTTCTTGCCCTGGTATAAAGGAATGCGTCTCGACACTGTCCTGTGGACAAAAAGGAGTGGCCAAGAGCCCTGATTCAGTACAAATATCAACGACCATTTCTTCGGTATTAACCCCATGAAGCTGACATTTTTCGGTAGGCATTGGAGTACCGTCATTGGTTTCGGCGCTTGTTAGCGCCCAATATGTTTTGGTAATGATTCTTTCCGGTGGGCAGTAATCGGTGGCTAGAGCACCAGAATCTAAGCAAATTTGAAGATTAATTTTACTTCCAAAATCGGGAGCAGAATGGTTGGGACAGGTCTCGGTTGGTTCTGTGCCAGTAATAAACATTTCACTAACCGTTTCTGGACAATAGGAGGTAGCTAAAAAACCAGTTTCCGCGCAGATCTCTATATTAGTAGTAACGCCTGTAGGTAGGGTAAAATCGGTAATCGGTTTTTTTTCTAAAGCCCGACGGGCGAAGTTCCCCCAGATTTGAGCAGCGCTGCCACTGGTGATTTTGGTGTTATTAATAATTAGAGGTTGGGACTGACTGTCATTGCCAATCCAGACTCCAGCAATAAGGTCGGGGGTATAACCGACAAACCAAGCATTGGTATCGGCATCCGTCGTTCCGGTTTTACCAGCTGCGGGCCGTCCAATCTGGGCTCGGCGTCCGGTTCCTCTTTCGATTACTCCCTTGAGCATATCTGTGATCACATAAGCTACGGATTCTCTAAGCACTACTTTGCGTTGAGGGGTATTCTCCAGCAGGATTCGTCCTTGACTGTCAGTTACCTTCAAGATGGCGATTGGTTCAGAATAGATCCCCTTATTGGCTAGTGGAGTATAAGCTGCTGTCAGTTCAAGCGGGGTAACACCTCGAGTTAAACCGCCCAGCGCTAATGGCGAAAGCGCAATGTCATTAAATTCTCCAGTAGAAACCAGACTGTTTAAACCCATTTTTTGCGCTGTTTTAAAGACGGCGCTCACACCTAAGTGATCAACTAGCCTAACAGAGATGGTATTTAGCGAAGTTTCCAAGGCGTTTCGTAGTCGAACGGGTCCTTGATATGTCTTGCTAAAGTTCCGTGGAATCCAAGGCTCGGTATCTTTGCCATTAGGGTATTCGACGGCTTCATCGATCATAACAGAAGCAGGTGTAAATTTATGACTATCGATTGCGGTGGTATAGACAAAGGGTTTCATACAGGAACCGGGTTGTCTGTAGGCTTTAGTGGCCCTATTGAGCTGGGTATTTTGCCAATCGCGACCGCCAATCATTGCTTTGATGTAACCATTTGTAGGATCAAGAGCTACGATGGCAATTTGTGGCTGGGTAACATTATCTTTGTCCGGTTCACCAGTAGGCAGGTCGACGATAGCTTCTTCCGCGATCGTTTGAGTCTTAAGATCAAGAGTAGTATAAATCCGGTAACCCTGGGTATATAAGTCTTCTTCCGTGAAAAGCTTCTTTTTTAGGGTTAGTTCTTGAATAATATGATCAATAAAGAAAGGGGCTCTTCTCCTTCTCGACATTTTGGTGATAACATCTAAAGGAGCTTGTTTGGCCTCGGTAGCCTCTTCAGGGGTAATAAACTTGTATTCTAGCATTTTATTAAGAGCAATAGCTCTTCGATTGAGGGCAATCTCTGGATTTTTAAAGGGTGAATAATTTTCTGGACTTCGAATTAGTCCGGCGAGTAAGGCAAATTGGTGAAGTTCCAGTTCCCAAATATGCTTGCCAAAATAAAGCTGAGCAGCAGCTTCTACCCCATAGACTCCATGTCCAAAGAAAATATAATTTAAGTAACGTTCTAAGATCTCATTTTTCGATAAGTTTCGTTCAAGATTAATAGCGTACAGCCATTCTTTAACCTTTCGGGAGATCGTTTTCTTATGTGTTAAAAGCGAAACTTTAGCATATTGTTGAGTTATGGTGCTACCGCCTTGTTTATAATCCCAGGCTAAAAGATTAACCCAGACAGCCCGGAAAATAGCTTTTAATTTAATCCCATGGTGTTTATAAAAATCCGGATCTTCCACCGCGATAATAGCTTTTTTCATTTGCTCTGGGATGCGGTCAAAATCAACTGGAATTCGGTTCTCCTGGAACAGACGCTCAATCACTTCTCCGTTACCATCATAAATAATAGTGGCTTCTACAGGAGGAGGAGGGTTGTCGGGTATTTTTGAACCAAAAATAAGTCCGGAAGCAATTCCAATTAAAAGCCCGGAAATTAAAACAATAGTTATGAGTGACCAACTTAAACCAAAAGGAATATATTGTTTTTTCATATTTCCCCCTCCCGTTTGGTAGGTAAAAATTTTTTTACTAGATTAAGGAAGTGCATAACTGAGTGGTTTTAAATTAAACCACAAGGAAAATCCTTTATGCTTGTCGAGGCGCCCGACTCTGATTTTTTACCACTTCATATGTACGGGCGGTAGCCAGCATGAGCGACTACCGAATTAAAGTAAACATAATATATTGTGGTTAAATAAAGTCTTGAGGTAATTATGCAATTCCCTCAGATCATAAAGATAATAAGAGAAGATTTTTTAGAACAACGGTCAATCTCACTTTTCGCATTATTGGGATTTAGCTTGATTTTTATTAAGTTTCATTTAATTAATAAAACTAAATTTAAGCTTTAGACACCAGGTGAGAGTAGTCGTTTTCTTAAAAAAGACACATGGTGGTGATCCCGAATGAGAATGAGACTAAAAAGAATAAAGAGAAGATCGTTTTCCTTAAAATTTCCGAGGTGGAACTTTTCGCTGTTCATAATGTTATTTATTCTCTGTTTGATCGGAGGATTCCTCTTTGCCGATCATCAGTTACGCCCAACAATCCAAGCTAAAGCTGAAGCTCGGGCCCGGGTAATAGCAACTACCTCAATTAACCAAGCGATTCAAGAGAAAGTAGCAAAAAATATTCGTTACGAAGATTTAATCTCTGTTAAGGTAGATAACAGGGGACGGGTAGTTTTAATGCAACCAAATACTGGAGAAATCAACCGGCTTGCTTCGGATGCTACGATTGCTGTTCAACAATTGATGGTCAATACGCGAGATAAGATTTATATCCCCTTAGGACAACTATTAGGCAGCCAAATACTAGCCGGAAGCGGGCCGGATATCCCCATCATCATTGTTCCCGTCGGCACGGTAGAAAGTCGAGTGCACGATATTTTCGAGCAGGCTGGGATTAACCAGACACGCCATAAGATTTACTTAGAAGTTAAAACTACAGTCCGCATTATTGTCCCTTTATTCCAATCAAATGTGCAAATAAAGACGGAAGTTCCGCTTACCGAAGCTATCATAATGGGAGAAGTGCCACAGGTATATTTTGGTGGTCAACCGATAATTAGCCTTCCTGAAGTGCTTAAATCGACGATCGGCGAACAGTAAGCTTAAGAACTAATCAAAAAGAGCGCTGACAGAGACATTTTGATGGATGCGCCGGATTGCATCTCCAAGCAAGGAGGCAATAGAAAGAACTTTCAATTTAGGAAAAGACACATCTTCCGAAACTGGTAAGGTATTACAGACAACTAGCTCTTTAATGTTAGGACGATTTAAACGCTCTAGAGCAGGTGGAGAAAAGATTCCATGGGTGGCTAGGATGTGAATCTCTTTGGCTTCTCTTTCTTCTAAAGCATCTATTACCTGAACCAGACTACCCGCGGTATCAATCATATCATCAATGATAATCGGAGATTTTCCTTTAACATCACCAATAAAAAACGACATCTCTGCTACATTAAAGGCAGGTCTTCTTTTGTACATAACACCTAATGGTAAATGTAAATAGTCTGCTAGTTTCTCTGCTTTTTTTACACTGCCGGCATCTGGAGCTATTACCACGCCATTTTTTAGGTTTTTTTCCTTTATATATTGGGAGAGTTTAGGGAGGGCCGTAAGATGATCAACCGGTATATTAAAGAAACCTTGAATCGCAGGAGTATGCAAATCCATCGTTACTATGCGATTAACGCCAACGGTCGAAAGGATATCGGCAACCATCCGTGCAGTAATGGGTTCACGGGGAGCAGTTTTCTTTTCTTGGCGGGCATAAGCGTAAAAAGGGATTACTGCAGTAATGCGTCCAGCAGAAGCCCTTTTTAGGGCATCAACCATAATTAAAAGTTCCATTAAGGTCTCATTGACCGGATTGGAAAATGGTTGAATGACGAAAACATCGACTCCTCTAACAGTCTCTTCAAAACGAACATAGATCTCCCCATTAGCAAAACGAGAGATGCGCACACCTCCTAGAGATACCCCAAGGAAGTCAGCGATCTCTTTCGCCAAATTAGGATTAGCAGTCCCGGTAAAAATTTTCATTTGATGATATTCACTCAACAATTTAGCCACCTCCGATTTTTTACACTACCACATCTAGAGCTATTACCACGTCATTTACCAGTTTTCCCCTTTATATTTATTGAGAGAGTTTCGGTAGACGGTAAGATGTCTTTAAATATAATTAGGAAACAAAAAAGACCCATAAAAAAGGCCTTTTTTGAGGGTGGGTGGTACATTAGATTGCTCTTTGTACCCTCCCTGACCGTAAGCATCGGGTACAAACTTTAATGGTTCTAGGAGTACCATTAATGATTGCTTGGATTCGTTTAATATTAGGTTTCCAAACACGTTTAGTTTTAATATTGGAGTGACTAACTTGGTTACCGGATTTTTGATCCTTACAACAAATATCACAACGAGCTGACACTTCGTTTACACCTCCAAAGTAGGCTTAATTCTGAACTAAATAGATTTTACCATAACATAGGATCCACTGCAAGATGATTACGGTTAATAATAAATAAATGACACGTTCTGCCGTTTAGAAATTAATTCATAATATTAAGATAATTAAATTGAAAAGAGGAGATTATGTTTTTGAAAAGAAGATAATAAACAAATTTAGTAATATAATAAGAAGGAAAGAAAAGTAATTAGGAGTTTAAGTCAAGGTCAATAATGGTTTTTGTAGTATTTTTCCGGAAAGAGCAGGAGTTCAGCTAAAGAAAGCGAATACAGTTTAAGATTTTATACCCAAAAGGAGGTCTGATCTGTGGAGAGAAACCTCTCCGTCAAGTCCCAAAAATCTTTGGGAACAATTGACGTAGCCCCGGATGCCATTGCCATGGTAGCAGGGATAGCTACCTTAGAATGTTTTGGCGTGGTTGGGATGTCGTCTCGGAGCTTGCAGGATGGCATTGCCGAGTTATTGCTGGGTAAAGAAAACTTGACAAAAGGGATCGAAGTGCGGATAGACAACAATCGAGTAATTGTGGATCTATACGTTATTATTGAGTATGGAACCAGAATCAACGAGGTTGCCCATAATGTAATTGAAAATGTAAAATACGCTATTGAAAGCCAACTTGAGGTTAATGTCACTAAAGTAAATGTTAATGTAATTGGTGTCCGCACAGGACTTAACGGCAAAGTGTAGGGAGGGTCAAGGATTGAGCCTTGATTTAATCGACGGACCAAAATTAAAAACCATACTTAGCGCAGGCGTTGATATGCTTACGGGGCATAAAGATGAAGTTGATGCCCTCAACGTATTTCCGGTTCCAGACGGAGATACAGGGACTAATATGTCTCTGACTTTTCAAGCAGCTTTACGAGAAGCAGAAAAGGCTTCGGATAATGTTCCGGATATTTTAGAGCACGCTGCTCAAGGCGCTTTAATGGGCGCCAGAGGGAATTCTGGTGTTATTGTTTCACAGTTTTTTCGAGGCTTTGCTAAGGCAGTTGGGAAAGCGCGGAAGTTGGGGATCCCTGAAATTAGTAAGGGGATTGTCGGAGCTTCCACTTTGGCTTACCAAGCGGTGAGAAAACCGGTTGAAGGAACAATTCTAACGGTGATCAGGGAAGCAGGCGCGAAAGCCCAAGAGATTCGAGAAAATGAGAAAAATCTGATTAAATTTCTGGAAATAGTCTATAAGCACGCAGAAATAGTCTTGGATAAAACTCCAGAGATGTTGCCTACACTTAAACAGGCAGGAGTGGTGGATGCTGGTGGTAAGGGTCTGCTCTTCTTTTTCCAAGGAATTTTGGAGGCGCTAAAAGGTAAACCAGTCAAGGTCAGGAAAGCTGAACAAGCAGAAAAACCAGAGACCGTTTCTCCCACTAGTTTTACTGACAGCGATTATGATCTGGGGGAAATTACCTTCCAGTATTGCACGGAATTTATTCTTCGTGGAGAAAAGCTTTCGGTTGAAACCATCAAAGAGGATTTATCTCCCCATGGTGACAGCATGTTGGTGGTTGGAGATGAGAACACGGTAAAAATTCATATTCATACTAACAACCCCGGTTTGATCTTAGATTATGCTGTGCGCTTGGGAGAACTATCAGAGATTGATATCAATAATATGGTAGAACAAAGCCAGCAACGGTTGGAAAAGATTCGCCGCAATCAGTCACCGCAAGCGATAAAAGAAGTAGGTTTAGTAGCAGTGGTGCCTGGAGATGGTCTGCAAAATATTTTCCGTAGTCTGGGGGTAGACGAGGTTATTGAAGGTGGTCAGACTATGAACCCTAGTACGGAGGATCTATATCGTGCGGTGATGAAGGTTCCTGCCAAACAAGTAATTATTCTTCCCAATAATAGTAATGTGGTGATGACTGCGGGACAAGTTGGGGAACTTACTGAAACACCAGTGGCTGTAGTTCCGTCTAAAACTATTCCTCAGGGGGTGGCCGCTTTAATGTCTTTTGTTCCTGAAGAGAGCTTAGTCAATAATCAGGAGGCGATGACGAGAGCATTAGGAAGTGTAATTACAGGTGAAGTTACTTTTGCTGTAAGAAGCTCCTCATATAATGGGTTGACCATCCAAGAAGGTGACATCATAGGGTTAAAGGAAGGGGATATTACCTGTGTTGGGAAAGATGCTTCTCTGGTGCTCTTTGATTTACTTTCTTGTTGTGTTCAGAATGAAGATTCTTTTATTACTCTCTATTATGGTCATGATATTAATGAACAAGAGGCCCAAAACGTGTTAGAGAAGGTTGAAACTCTTTTCCCTGGAGCGGAAGTTGAATTATACTATGGAGGACAACCATTATATTACTATTTATTTTCGGTAGAGTAAAATTTGGTATTATATAATATTAATTAGGATTTAAAGTGGGTTAAGATGAGAGTAACTGGTGGAAGATTTTGTGGACTTCGACTGTTGGGCCCTTCACATCAAGGTCTACGACCGACTACAGATCTGGTGAGAGAGGCGCTGTTTAATATTTTGGGAACAACTTTCCTAAATGGAAGAGTGCTGGATCTGTTTGCTGGTTCCGGAGCTTTGGGTATGGAGGCCTTGAGTCGAGGAGCAAAGTCCATTAGTTTCGTGGAACGTAATCCGAAGAGTTTACGCCTTCTAAAACAGAATCTCCAACGTCTTCCAGACGTTGCAGCGGAGGTCAGAATCTTCCCGGCGGATGTTTTTAAGATTTTACCTAAATTCAGCCGGGAAGAAGAAAAATTTGACCTTATTTTAATTGATCCACCTTACCAAGCTAATCTCTGGTTACGAGTTTTACAGTCTATTTCTCAGTTGACACTTCTGGCGGCAACCGGCCAAATTGTCTTGGAAATTTCAAAATATGCTTATCTTCAGGAACAAGTGGAATCTCTAGTGAGAGTCGATAAAAGGGTATATGGCGAAATATCCTTGGAATTTTGGAAATATAAAACTAACGGAGCTGATTGTTAATGACTATAGCCATCTGTCCGGGGAGTTTTGACCCGGTGACAAATGGCCATCTAGATATTATCCAGAGGGCTTCAGTAATTTTTGAGCAGTTGATTATTGCCGTTGGAAACAACCCGGGTAAAAAAACGTTGTTTACGGTAGAAGAACGAATTGTTCTTCTGCAAAAGGCGATAACAGAAGCGCAATTAAAAAATGTGCGCGTGGATTATTTTACTGGTTTACAAGTAGATTATGCTCGTTCCCAAAAGGCTAAGGTGATTATTAAAGGGCTTAGAGCCCTTTCGGATTTTGAATATGAGTTTCAGATGGCGCTAACTAATAAGAAACTTGATCATGATATTGAAACCATGTTTATGATGACCGCCAACGAATATTCTTTTCTTAGCTCAAGCATGATTAAAGAGATCGTGCACTTTGGGGGAAACCCGGAAGGGTTAGTTCCCTCGGCTGTGTTGGAGCCTTTATTAAAAAAGATGAGTAACCGAGGGTCGAAAAATGACTAAAAACCATTTATTACTTCTAATTGAGCGTTTAGAGGAGATACTTACTAAAAGCCCCAGATTAGCTGGACGCTCTTTAATTATGGTCGATGAAGCTTTTGAACTCCTTGAAAAAATAAGAATTGCTCTTCCTGCTGAAATTCAAGAGGCGGAAAAGATTATTAGGATGAAAGAAGAGATTATCCAACAGGCTAGAGAAGAAGCGGATAAGCTGATTACCCGTTCCACGACGGAAGCTAAAAGAGTGCTATCTGAGCATCACTTAACTAAACTAGCGGAGGAAGAATGTAAAGCGCTTAAAGCGGAAGCTTATAGCTATGCTCGACAGGTGGAAAAAGAGTTATCTTTATATGTCCAGGATATCTTAGAAAAACTGGAAGAAAATTTAATTCAGGCCTTAAAGGTTGTTCATCGCGCCAAGGATGAATATGTGGTTCACACAGGAGAAGACGAGGCGCCTGAGAATGCTTATGATTAAGGACTTAGGTGGAAAAATGGATGATTGTTTAAAAACCGGAGCACGAAAAATTTCTATTGCGATTGATGGTCCAGCTGGCTCGGGTAAAAGTACAGTAGCGAGACAAGTAGCAGAAACATTAGGAATTTTATATATAGATACTGGGGCTATGTACCGAGCTGTTACTTTAAAAGCGTTACGAACTAAGATCTCTTTAGATAATCATGAGGATTTAACTCAGTTGGCAAATCAGGTGCAACTGAGCTTTAAGAAATTACCAGATGATACTTATCATCTATTTATGGATGGTGAAGATGTTAGCGAGGAGATTCGTTCTGTACCAGTTACTAGAAATGTATCTTTTGTTTCTGCTATTTCTGGAGTGAGGGAAGCGTTGGTAAAACGGCAGAAACTTATTGGAGCCCAGGGCGGAGTGGTAATGGATGGACGAGATATTGGCACTGTGGTTCTCCCGCATGCTGAACTAAAGATTTTTCTGACAGCTTCTTTAGAGGAAAGAGCAGTTCGACGGTGGCGGGAAATGACGGCAAAGGGTATAAAGAGTTCTATGGAAGAGATTAAAGAAGATTTAAAACAAAGAGATGCTTTCGACTCAGGTCGAGAGGTGGCGCCTTTACGACCAGCGACTGATAGCGTGATTATTGATACCAGTAGTCTTAGCATTGAGAAAGTTGTCGACAGGATCTTGGAGTTATCTTCTTTTTTAATATAACTTAGGGGAATTGCCTAATTACCTTAGAACCGTTTCTTGTAGTATCGAGTAAAATTTCTTAAGATTTAGGAGGTTTGACTCCATTGCTTTATGAAATTGCTGCTTATATTCTTTCCTTCTATCTGAAAGTTTTTCATCGGTTTCAAGTTTACGGAGCGCATCACCTTCCTAAAAATGGACCTGTAATCGTCGTCAGTAACCATGCAAATTTTATTGATCCGATAGTTGTTGGTTGTAGCCTGCGTCAACGGCAGGTTTGTTTTATGGCTAAAGAGGAACTTTTTCGCATACCGATCTTCCGGTCGCTTTTACCTGGACTGGGAACTTTTCCGGTAAGACGCGGACGAAGTGACCGGACAGCTATCCGGGCTGCCTTTGGGGTGCTAAAGCAAGGGAAAGTGCTGGGTATGTTTCCTGAAGGAACGAGGTATCGGGATGGTCAACTTCATCCTCTTCGTCAGGGCGCCTCTTTACTAGCCGCTGAGACTGGGGCCAGTATTTTACCAATGATTATCCGTGGTACACAAAAGCTTAAACTTTTTCATTTTCCACAGATTAAAGTATATATTGGTGAGGCCTTTACTTTAGCTACAGTTGAACCAAAAAAGGAAATGGTTCTGAGGGGAACAGCGGAGATTTATACTCGTTTGCGTGCGTTGTGGGAAAATACCAAATAGTTAGTCCGAGGCGGAGGATAAAAAATGGGTAAGATTATTGTTGGAGAAAAAGCCGGCTTTTGTTTTGGGGTAGAAAGAGCTTTAAATATTGCTCTTGAAAGTAGAAAAAAGCATAATCTTCCGGTCTATATTTTAGGCTCTCTAATTCATAACCCTAGAGTAGTTGCAGATTTAGAAAGTCAAGGGATTAAGACGATTTCCGATTTGCAAACCATTGAGGGCGGAGGAGTTTTATTAATTAGGTCGCATGGAGCCGGTCCCCAAATATTTGCTCGAGCTGAACAATTAGGCTTAAAAGTAATTGACGCTACCTGTCCTTTTGTGAAACAGGAACAGAATTTAGCCAAAGGGTTGTTACGCGATGGCTACCAAGTAGTGGTAGTTGGAGACGCACAGCACCCTGAGGTACAGGCGGTAGTTGAATCCGTATCTAACCAAGCAATTGTGGTTAATCCTTCTACTTTAGACGCTTTAAGCAAAATAAGGTTTTCACCTAAAGTCGGCATAGTCTGTCAGACTACTCAGAATCAGGAGAAGCTTAAATTGGTAGTAGGAATGCTTTTACCTTTGGTTAAAGAGTTAAAAGTTTACAACACTATTTGCAATGCCACTCGCGAGCGACAGGCAGAAACTTACGATTTGGCCAGAAAAGCTGCCCTTTTGTTAGTGGTGGGTGGAAAAAATTCAGCTAATACTTGTAAATTAGCCGAGATTGGGTCTTCCCTGATCCCAACTTATCATATAGAATCTATAGATGAGATAAAGCCCCAATGGTTGGAGGGTAAAAATTTAATCGGTGTTACAGCCGGAGCGTCGACTCCTCAAGAACAGATCTCCGAGGTCGTTGACTGGCTGAAACTAAATTTGGCAGGAGGTATAGACATGGAAGAAAATCAGATTAAAAGTGAGCAGCTGACGGAGGAGGTCAATAAAATTGAAGCTTCTGAACCGGCGGTTGAAAACGGGGAGATGCGACTGGACCAAGAGATTCCCCTCCTAGAAGAGGGTAGTATTGTTGAAGGTATTATTGTGGCAGTAGGAGATGATGAAGTTGCGGTTAATGTAGGAGGGAAATCAGATTTAGAAATCCCTCTGAGAGAACTTACTGCAGAAAAGATATCTTCAGCTCGGGAAGTAGTCAAAGTTGGAGATAAAATAAATGTTATGGTGATTAAATCCGAAGATGAAAAGACGCTTCTTTCAAAAAAGCGAGCGGATGAAGAAATAGCTTGGTCAAAGTTAGCGGATAATTATAAAAATCGGCGCCGGGTGAGGGGCCAAATTGTTCAGGCAATAAAGGGAGGACTTCAAGTTAAACTTGAAGGTATTATAGCTTTTCTCCCTGCTTCTCAGGCAGACCTTGGTTTTGTAAGTGATCTTACTACTCTGGAAGGTTTAGAAGCTGAATTTTATTTAATTGACTTTGATCCGGAGCGTCATCGGGCAGTCCTTTCTAGAAAAGAAGTTCTTGCTGAGGAACGCCAAGTAATAGAAGATAAGTTTTATCGTGATTTAGAGGAAGGGCAGACTAAAACAGGGGTTGTGACCAGGTTGACTCCTTTTGGCGCTTTTGTTGATCTTGGGCAAGGGGTGGAAGGACTGCTTCATATCTCGGAAATTGCCTGGGAGCGAATTCGGCATCCTTCTGAACGGTTGACAGAAGGAGAATCTCTTGAGGTCCTTGTTATTAAAGTGGACCGTGAAGCTAAAAGGCTCTCTCTTAGCCTAAAACAGTTATCTGCTCACCCGTGGACTAAGGTTGAGGATAAATATAAAGTCGGAGATGTGATAGAAGGTAAAGTTGTTCGTCTTGCTCCTTTTGGCGCTTTTGTTAATTTGGAAGAGGGTGTTGACGGACTAATTCATATCTCACAGTTAAGTGAGCGAAGAGTGGAGAAACCCGAGGAAGTGGTGCAGGTGGGGGAGACGGTGTCTGCTAAGATCATTAAAATAGAACCGGAGCAAAGAAGGATCGGGTTAAGTCTACGCGAAGCTCGGGAACAGAAAAATTTTGCTTCTGAAAAGAATAAAACGCCGATTCCTGGACTTGAACAGGCGCCGCTCTCTTCTAGTTTGGGTGATTTACTCGCTGAAAAGATGGGAATTGATTATAAAGATCAAAGTGAAAATTAGTTCAGAAGGGGCTTTCCTGAGGGAAAAGGGAAAGCCCTTTTCTTCTAGGAAAACTACCCGTCATCGTAATCTTTTCTATAAAGGCGGCAATGGAATTCAAACATCAGCTATTAAGCTGGTGTTTTTTTATTTTTGAGCTTTTTAGCGCTCGCAGCTCGTAACCCGTCGCTGGTCGCTCGTGTTAAATGGCAGCCTTTGCCAATCCCAGATGAAGCTTTGATTTTTATCATTTCACGCGCCCCAGCTTGCTCAAGTGGGGAACTGCATAGTTTTTTGAATTGGAATTCAAAGAGGTGGGATAATAAAATTTGAGATAAGTAGTCACGGATAATTCAGTTTCTGGAGGAGGGAAAATAATGAGTTTAGGAGTTGTGTTCCTGATTGGAGTGGGGATTGTAATTCTTCTAGGCTTGGCGCAGCAGGTTTTAGATCGGCTTTATCTTAACGATAAACAAGCTTTAATTGTCTTAGCTGCGATGGTGGTAGGTAGTTTTATTAATATTCCTCTATACCGAGGAACGCCTGCTCTTAGTATCAACTTGGGAGGAGCGATTATCCCGCTGGCGCTTAGCATTTACGTGTTAGTCAGAGCAGGAACGAGCAAAGAGACTTGGAGAGGGATTATCGGCGCTGTGCTTGTCGGCGCAATTATCTATGGAGGATCAAAGCTCTATAACTTTGATATCAAAGAAGGGCTGATCGAACCTCAATATCTATGGGGGATCCTGGCGGGAGTAACCGCTTATCTTATTGGACGTTCTAGGAGATTGGCTTTTATTGGAGCTACCGTTGGGATTATCCTCGCCGATCTTGCTCATGCTGTAGAAACTGCAATTAAGGGGCTTCCTGCTCCCACAAGAATTGGAGGGGCTGGAGTCTTAGATACTCTGGTTATAGCAGCGATTATTAGTGTTGTTTTAGCGGAGGTAATTGGAGAATCGCGGGAGCGTTTTCAGGGTGGGCCGGTTCGTTCTGTTGAACGTTCAGAAGAGTTGAAAGAACCAGAGCAAAAGGAAGGAGGAGAACATAATGGCTAAAATCGGGCGCAAACATTTATTGAAGGTGACTCTATTTTTGCTTGTATTTTTATTGGCGCTACCAGCTTGGGGAGAAACGGAGCGGGTGGATGGTTATTTTACCTTAATTGATGGCGAAGGACGAATAATCGCGCGCACAGCTCATCAAGTAAAAAAAGGTGATCAGTATCTAACGTCAGATAATATTCTCTATCGAGTGGAAGAGGTAAAAGAGGATACCGCGCATCTTCGTTTTGTCAAAAGGGTTAATTTGGAAGCAGCTGCTTCTCTTTCATTCTTTTCCCGGATAAAAAAAGTGATAACTACTCTATTTTGGGGAGAAGAATATGTGCAAGGAAAAAATCGACCAATTGCGATCTACCATACACATTCTGATGAATCTTATGTTCCTACTGATGGTCGTTCCAGTATTCCTACAAATGGAGGCATCTTTAAAGTAGGCGACTCTTTAGCCCAATCTTTGCGAGAAAAAGGGGTTACTATTCTTCATGATAAAACACCCCATGATCCTCATGATTCGATGGCCTATGATCGTTCACGCCGGACCGCTGTAAATTTGTTAAAACAAAATCCGATTGCCCTCATAGATTTACATCGGGATGCGGTTCCTCCAGAGGAGTATGCGGATCAAGTACAGAATACCGCTGTTACTAAAGCTCAACTGGTAGTAGGTCGACAGAATCCTAACCGCAAGTCGAATGAAGCTTTTGCTTATCAAGTAAAAGCGACAGTTGATAAGAAATATCCCGGTCTGGTAAAAGGGATATTTTATGGAGATGGGAAGTATAATCAAGATTTAGCTCCCAGGTTGTTATTGGTTGAGATGGGAGCGCACACCAATAGTAGGGAAGAAGCGGAGAGGGGAGCGGCTATTTTTGCATCCGCTGCTCAGGAAGTACTCTCTTTATCGAAGGTTAGTGGACGTTCAGTCGGGCAAGGCGCCTTTAAATCTGCATTATGGCTAATCGGGTTGGCACTGGTAGGAGGCGCGATCTATCTTGCGCTTAATGGTGGTTGGAGTAAAATCCGTAATGAGATGGGTAGATTAACCGGGGATCTAAATTCAGGGGAGCATTCAGACTCGGATCATGATCAACAGCCACCGGGGGAGGGATAAAGATTTAGGGTTATATATTATTGGGGAGGCGCTAATTTTTTCGCGCCTTTAGCGGCCGCGATTCATCTCGGTTTTTTACCGCTTAATGTTAAAAACCAAGCAGAGTTTAGATTAATTTCCAATAATTGTACCCATTTTATAACAAGATGTTGGCAACAGAATGTGGGCTCTTTAATATATTGCGGACGCGGCAAAAAAAATGAAGATGTCTACATTCTGGCTGTGGGCAAAAAGCCTGCTTTGATTCTTAAGACTTTAACAGCAATGGTAACACTTTTAGGAGAAGATCTCTTAAATTATCGTTTTGTAAACTGTGAAGAACACATCCATAAAAGAGAAGGAAAAAAAGGGATTAGGTTTAGATCTGGTCTTAGCAAGTATAATTCAATTGGAGAAATGGTCGCCACAGTTCATAAGGGGTTGTAGAGTGAAAGTAATTTATCATTGCTATGGAAGGGCTCATTCATCGGTGATTGCTGCTCATCTACATTTGGGTACGCTGCCGATCGAGGGATTAGTTACTAAAGAACAGATTATGATCATCCGCGAGTTTGACTTGGCGGAAGCTGACGATTGGGGAAAACCTCATTTTATGGGAAATGATGAGGAGGGAAATGAGGTTTTTATTTTGGGTCTGAATAGCCAGACCCAAATTTGCTGTCGGACAATCTTTAGTTTAGCTTGCCACTTAGGTATAGCCGACCAAATAATGCTTGTTAATACCTTAACAGTGATTGGTATGACGACAAGGATCGGAGGGTTTCTTTCTAAAAAAATGAGACTGCAGTGGATAGGGAAGCCGCTAGCCGCTCAAGGGATAATAAATTCTCTTCCTCGTTTACGAAACCTGGTAACTGAGGTAAAAATGCAGATACAAAGGAAGATGAAAGGTGAATAAAAAAAAGATTATTACGATCACCGACGGCGATAAGGTGGCCAGAAAAACTATAGAAAAAGCTGGAGCAAAATTAGGCTTAAGGACTATTTCCTCTTCTGCCGGTAACCCTACTCCCCTTTCGGCTGAAGAATTAAAGCAAAAAATTATTGAAGCGCCGCAGGATCTGTTTCTCGTGATGGTAGATGATGCGGGCGAAAGAAAGAAAGGATCCGGTGAAAGCATCTTAGAGACTTTCAAGCAAGATGAGCGTTTTTCCGTATTGGGGGTAGTGGCGGTTGCTTCTAATACCGATCAAGTGGAGGGGGTTCCGGTTAATTTCTCAATTACCAGGGAAGGAAAGATTCATCAAGGACCGGTGGATAAAGAAGGAAATCCGGAAACTGAGGGTCGGTCGAAGCTTAAAGGGGATACGGTAGACATCCTTAATGGCCTTAAGATCCCATTAATCGTAGGGATTGGTGATATTGGGAAAATGGGACAGGCCGATGATTATGAACAGGGAGCCAACATTACTACCAGGGCGATTAAGGAGATTCTTAATTTCCATGGTCTTAGTAAATGATGATTACTTAAATTGATTGCTAGTAACTTTTAAACCGTATAAAGGGGTGAGGATGATCAAGATCGGGATTCCTCGGGCGCTTCTCTATTACTGGTATGGTCTGGCGTGGAAAACTTTCCTTCAGGAAATCGGTCTTACGCCCCTGATTTCAGGACCAACCGGTAAAACAATTTTAAATGCTGGGGTTAAAGCAGCAGTTGATGAAGTTTGTCTCCCAGTTAAGGTCTTTTTAGGGCATAGTCTAGAATTAATAACTCAGTGTGAAGCTTTACTAATCCCTAGATTTGTTAGTATTTGTAAAAACGAATACATCTGCCCTAAATTTATGGGCCTTCCGGAAATGACTAGGCAAGCAGTGGGCAAGAATCAATTATTAATCTGGAAAAGTGAGAAAAATTGTTTCTGGGGTTCAATTAAGGCTTTACCCCAAGAAATTTCTACTGGTTATAAAAGAAAAACAATTAAAAAAGGTTTGAAGAAGGCGGAAGAAGTACTGACGGAGTACCATCGCCTGTTGCAGAGAGGTTTATTACCAATGGAGGCGGAGGTTACTTTACTCAAGGGCATTACTCCCAGAACAGAAAAGAGTAGTCGAAGTATTGGCTTGATTGGACATCCTTATTGTTTGTATGATTCTTATCTCAACCTGGATACAATCGATCTATTACGGAATAAAGGCTTTAAGGTGCTAGTACCCGAGATGTTTTCTCGGCGGCAGCTTGAAATAGAACTGGCTGATCTTTCAAAACCTCTATTCTGGACTTTAGGTCAGCGGATTTTAGGTTCCTTTCGCTTAATGTGGAAGCAGGGGGTCGAAGGGGTTATCTACCTAAGCGCTTTTGCTTGTGGACCGGAGGCGCTCATCGGTGAACTGGTCAAGAAGGAAGGTAAAGCCGTAGGGATGCCCCTGTTACAACTCGACTTAGATGAGCATTCCGGAGAGGCGGGGGTCATTACCAGAATGGAGGCGTTTTTAGATCTATTAAGCAGAAAGAGGAGATATAATTGCGTTTGACTTTCCCTCACATGGGTTTATTATCGATACCGGTTGAGACCTTAATTAATGGCCTTGGTCATCAAGCGGTGGCGCCCCCTCCTACTAATAAGCGCACCTTTGAGTTAGGAGCGAAGTATTCGCCGGAAGCGGCTTGTTTACCTTTTAAAATTAACCTTGGTAATTATATTGAAGCCTTAGAGCAGGGGGCCGAAGGAATTGTTGCGGCAGGGGGAATAGGTCCATGTCGTTTTGGGTATTATGCGCAAATTCAACAGAGAATTCTTCAGGATTTAGGGTATGATTTCGAATTGTTACTTTTAGAACCTTTGGGAGGAAAGCGAGAAGAACTCTATAGAGCTTTAGCTATTCTGCTTAGAAATCGGCGTCTTTATCAGATTACGAGAATTCTTCGACTAGTTTGGAATAAAGTGCGGTGGTTGGATCGGGGAAATACGCTCTTTCGATCTTATCTTCCAAGAAGTGAAGTAAAAATCGAAGCTCGTCAAAGGTATGAAGAGTTCTTAGCGAAGATCCGTCTAGAGGAGAACATTAATAAATTGCGCCTTCATTATCAGGAATACTCAAGTAAATTACAGGGGCTGGTAGCCAATAAAAATGAAAAGGCCACCTTAAGAGTAAAAATTATTGGTGAGATCTATATGGTGCTTGAACCAAGGGTTAATTTCCATTTAGAGACCACACTTGGGGAGATGGGAGTGGAGGTAGTTCGGAACTTATCGATCTCTCAGTGGGTGGAAGAACATCTTTTTGGTCTTTTTTTCCCCAGTCATAAGCGTAGAACAATTTTACTTTCTGAACCATTTCTCCCTTCCTTTGTGGGAGGACATGGTCGAGAAACCATCGCCGAAATGGTGGATGCCGGGGTTAACCAGCTAGATGGGGCTATTCAGGTGCTCCCCTTTACTTGTATGCCAGAGATTGTTGCTCAAAGTATAACCCCGGAGATTAGTACTGTTTATAACTTACCCCTTTTGACCTTGGTAATTGATGAACACTCGGGGGAGGCGGGATTAATGACTAGATTAGAGGCTTTTGTGGATTTAATGCAGCGAAAAAAAAGGGGAGTAAGGAAGTGATCAATTGAGGGCTGACGGCATTTTTCTAGGAGTAGATGTAGGTTCGGTTAGTACCAACCTGGTGGTTATGGAAACTAGTGGCAAGATATTAGAAAAAATATATTTGCGCACCGAGGGTAACCCTATTCGCTCAGTCCAAAAAGTTCTTAGTAAGATTGCCCATGATTTTACAGACGAACAGATTTTAGGAGTAGGGGTCACTGGTTCTGGTCGTCAACTAATTGGCGCTATTTTAGGAGCGGATGTGGTAAAAAATGAAATCACCGCTCACGGGGTGGCAGCCTTACAAGCTGATCCTACGGTACGAACGGTAATTGAGATCGGTGGTCAGGATTCTAAGATTATTCTAATAAATGAGGGGGTGGCGGTTGATTTTGGAATGAATACTGTCTGCGCTGCTGGGACTGGTTCATTCCTCGACCAGCAGGCAAATAGACTTAACCTTTCCATCTCAGAATTAGGAGCGATCGCCTTGCGCTCAAAACATCCGGTAAGAATTGCCGGACGTTGTTCAGTTTTTGCGGAATCTGATATGATCCACAAGCAACAGATGGGTCATAGTCTTGAAGATATAGTTGCCGGGCTTTGTGAGGCTTTAGTACGAAATTACTTAAACAATGTGGGTAAAGGAAAAGAAATATGGCCTCCGGTTTTGTTTCAGGGGGGAGTAGCGGCAAATGCTGGGATCAAAAGAGCTTTTGAAAAAGAATTTGGATTTGAAATTATTATTCCCCAATACTATGATACGATGGGAGCTTGGGGTGTGGCTCTTTTAGCTAAAGAAGAACAAGCAGAATTTAAAAAGTCAAGTTTTCGCGGGATCAAACTCTGTGAAGACGAGATTGAAGTTGCCAGTTTTGAATGCCCGGATTGTCCCAATCATTGTGAGGTGGTAACGGTTTTAATTAGTGAGCATAAAATTTCAGGATGGGGCGACCGTTGTGGGAAATGGCAAAGGATAAACACTAAGGCTACAGGATAAAATAATAAGGAATTACCTTATAGAGAGGTTAAGGATGAAAAATAAGAAGTTCCGCCAACCTAGTTTGCCTGCGGAGATCAAAAAGAATAAAGAACGACAAAAAAAGGAACAGCAGGGCGAGGGACCTTTTCTCCGAGCTGAGCTCGAGTCCAATGTAAACTATTTACAAGCAATCATTGGCAAAAGTAATGATGTGATCTTTCGAGAGTTTACTTTTAACTTGGTCAAACCAATCAAGGGTGTCTTAGTTTTTATCGATGGACTAACGGACCGGGAAACGATTAACGAATATATTTTAGAGGCCCTGACTACCTATCAAGTAGATCCTGAGGCGGAGTGGCCCCATGACCGCCCAAATTTAGCTCAACAGATTAAAGATTATGTTTTAAATATTAATGAAGTCAGCCTTGAGTCAAGTTTTCCTACAATCATTACGGCGATTCTTTCTGGGGAAACAGCGGTTTTCATTGAAGGTAATGATCAGGTGTTGCTCTGCAACACGAGGGGATGGGAACACCGGGGGATTGAAGAACCTCAGACCGAAGCTGCTATTCGTGGACCGAAAGTTGGATTTAATGAACTCTTGCGTTCTAATACCGCCCAGATCAGACGGGTAATTAGAGATCCAGGGTTGAGAGTAAAAACCATTAAAATAGGTGTACGTTCCCAGACGGATGTGGCGATCGTTTATTTAGAATCGGTCGCCAAACCAGAGCTGGTGGCAGAAGTAGAAAGTAGACTACAGCGGATTAAGGTTGATGGTATACTGGAAAGCGCTTATCTTCAAGAGTTTATAGAGGACCACCCTTATAGTCTGTTCCCCACTCTCCAGACAACCGAGCGGGTTGATCGGGTGGTGGCTGCTATTTTAGAGGGTAAAGTGGCAGTGGTGGTGGATAATACTCCCTTTGTTTTGCTAATGCCAGTTACTTTTTGGGAGTTATATTATGCGGCGGAAGATTATTACCACCGTTGGCCATTGGCTTCTCTCCTGCGTTTTCTTAGGTTAATCTCCTTTTTTTTCTCTTTGTATCTGCCTGCTTTATATGTGGCTTTTGCTGTTCATAGTCCGGAATTAATCCCATTTAACTTGGCGGTGAAGATTGCAGGCACTAGGGAAGGGATCCCTTTTCCGGTTTATGTAGAAGGACTCTTGATGGAGTTGGCGATCGAAATTCTTCGCGAAGCTTCAGTTAGGTTACCCGGTCCTTTTGGTCAAACTATAGGGATTGTGGGTGGTTTTATCTTGGGGGATGCGGCGGTGCGGGCCGGTTTAATCTCTCCGATTATGACAATAGTGGTAGCCTTAACCGCAATTAGTTCCTTTACTGCTCCTAGTTTTGCGGTGGCTATTACCATGAGGATTTTACGATTTCCTTTGATGTTAGTGGCGCAGGTTAGTGGGTTATATGGACTGTCAATGGTCACTATTATACTGCTGATTAATATGGCGGGAATTCGTTCTTTTGGGGTTCCTTTTCTTTCTCCATTAGTGCCATTAAAGCTTTCGGATCTAAAAGATTTCTTTATGGTCGCGCCGCGTTGGGCGATGATTAACCGACCATTAGCCTATGAAACCCTCGATGTGAAACGAGAGGGTTCAAAAGCTAACAATTGGTGGGAAGCTTTGTTTAGCCCCCCTACGAAGAGAAATAAGGGGGGAGAAAAGGAAGATGAATAAAGAACTACGCACCCTCTCTTCACGCCAGGTAACCTTGATCCTATTGGGCTTTACAATCGGAGCGGGGGTTCTCACCTTACCTAGCGCAGCGGCCCGAGTATTCGGAGCTTCCGGGTGGGTTTGGGTGTTGGCGGTCGGATTATTATTTACTGGGGCTGCCTTCGTTGCAGTTAAGTTGGCGCAAGAGTTTCCTAAAGAAACGATTGTTGAATATAGTCAAAAACTTTTGGGAAAACCAGTAGGAATTTTGTTTAGCTTGGTGTTAGCACTCTTTTTCTTTTCCTTCATTCCAATCGAAACCCGAGTTATGCAGGAACTGGTTAATATTTCAATCTTACCGTCGGCGCCGACTTGGTTTGTTAATGGTCTTTTTATCTTAACCATGGCTTACGGCGCTTCGAGAGAGATCGATCAATTAGCATTGGTTAATGAGATTTTGATTGAAATAGCGCTATTCGTCGGCTTATTTGTCAGCATTTTAGCATTGCAACATTTTAAACCGATTCACCTGTTGCCTTTTTTAGCTAAGGACCAGATCCAGTTGGAACGTTTAGGGGAAGAGATTGGCACCGCTTTTTCTTATGCCGGTTTTCCGGCGATTAATATGATTTTACCTTATATCCGTAGTCCGCAAAAAGCCTCTACAGCAACGGTAGTGGGAACCCTTCTCGTGGTAGTTGTTTATACCTTTTTTACCATCTCAGTGCTGGGGGTTTTCGGATATTACGAAACGATTCATCTTTCTTGGCCTGGCTTGGAATTAGCGAAATCAGTGAATTTCGAGGCAGTGATCTTAGAAAGGTTAGATCTAATTCTTCTTATTTCTTGGATCTCCGCCATCTTTACTACCGGAGTGCTTGCCTATTTTCTAGCGGCTTTAACCCTAAGTAAACTTTTTGGAGTGAGCAAACATGCAGTGGTGGTTTGGGCAATGGCGCCGCTCATTTATTATTTGAGCGCTAGTTTAAAAAATTATTTTACTTGGAATCGATGGGGTCTCTATATATCCGTTTTAACATTGGTTATTAGTTTTGTCTTTCTTCCCTTTCTTTATATTTTGGCTTTAATCAAACAGCGACGGCAACAAAGGGGCAGATAGGAATGAGCTCATGCGTGTAAAGAAATTATTCTTTCTTTTTTTATCTATCATCATGTTAATTACTCAGACAAGTTGCTGGCAAGGAAGAGAGATCGATGCCAGGGCTTTTGTAACCGCCATTGCCTTTGATTTACCTCAAGAGCAAGCAGAGGGGGTCCAACAGTTTCTCTTAAGTATTCAAGTTCCGGTTCCCCTGAAAATGGCTGGCGGAGAGCGGGGGGGGAGTCCGGAAGAAAAGCCTTTTCTGGTCTTTGGCACAACTGCTGATACGGTCATCGCTGGTATTCTGCAACTCCAACGTCAGTTGGATCGGCAGCTCTTCCTCGGACATGCGCGGTTAATTTTGATCAGTGAGGAAGTAGTAAAGGTCTTTGGGTTAGATGAATTATTAGATTATTTTAAACGGGATTTTAGGATTCAGCGGATGACCAGAATTGCGATTGTTGAAGGGAAAGCTAAGGAAGTTTTAAATATCCAACCACCTATTGGTCAGACACCGTCAACCTACATCTTAAATCTAATTTCTCCGCAAAGTGGGAGTAGTTTTAATTACATTTCTGATTTAGGTAAACTATTGGTGACCCAATCGGATGAGGGGATTGAACCAGTTTTACCACGGATTAGTAAGGGAAAAGAGACTGCTTTGACGGGCGGGGCAGCCGTCCTAAAGAATGGTAAGTTTCTGGGTTGGTTGAGTGATTTTGAGACGCGAGGACTTAATATCCTGCTTAATGAATTTATTGAATCTGATTATCAGGTGGAATGTCCGCTGCACTCTGGGGAGATTATTAGTGTGGGAGTTAATAATCTTCGCACTAACTACCGTTTGGCGCAGGAGGGGAATACTTGGGCGCTAATGATTAAGGTAGGTGGGAAGTTTGAAACAAGGGAATTTAGTGAAAAACATGGACCGATGGCGAAACTGACGGAAGGTTTAGAAAGAAATGTGACCGAGAAGATTAGAGAAGAGCTTGAAAATGTAATTATAAAAGCTCAGGGGCTGGGGGCGGATATTTTTGGAATTGGTCGTTACCTTCAAGCCTATAACCCCAAGCTTTGGAAGCAACTAAATTGGGAGCAGGAGTTTCCTTATTTCCCAATCAAACTTGAAGTCAGGATGGAATGGGCGCTAACTGTCAGGAGGCTGGGAGGATGAAATGGTTAAAACTATGGATGAAAGCCTTGAGAGTTCGTTTTTTCACCGCTTCTCTCATTCCCATCTTGTTAGGGATAATGGTGGCCGGACAGAGTAATCCTCTTCCAATCTTGCGTGTTCTTTTGGTAATAGGAGGGATCTTCTTTTATCATGGCGGTTCAAATCTGATTAATGATCTCTATGATGATCTTAGTGGCACTGACCGGATTAACCATTATTACTCCCCTTTTAACGGTGGAAGTAGGGTATTACAGGAAGGACTAATAACCAGAGATATATGTATAAAAGCAGTTGTTTTTTGTTTTACGGTGGGAACAGTCTGCGCTCTGCTGCTTGCTTCATCTGGTGGAGGATGGGAAATAATACTTTTAGGGATAGCTGGTTTATTTTGTGCCTATTTTTACTCGGCTCCACCTTTACGACTTGCTGGCACAGCCCTAGGAGAAGCGATGGTTGGTTTTGCTTTCGGACCTTTATTAGTAGTAGGAACAGTCAGGGCCTTAACTGGTTATTTTATAAAAGAGGCCTTCTTTCTTTCCTTACCAATTGGTTTTCTAATTACTGCTGTAATCTTTATCAATGAATTCCCGGATTATCAAGCGGATCAGGTGACAGGCAAAAAAAACCTGGTGGTGAGAATGGGGAAAGAGCGAAGTATTAGATGTTTTGCTCTTTTACTAATGAGCGCTTATCTACTGATGTTGCTAAATTTGATTCTGCTAGAACTACCTCAATATCTGATTATTTTTGTTCTTACTTTACCTTTAGCTTGGTGGGTATATTGGATGGGGAAAAGGAATCTAAATGATGCTCGGAAGGTGTTACCGGCTTGCGCCGGTACAATTATTCTTCATTTTGTAAACGGATTGACTTTAATTCTAGCCTGTTTTAGTAAGTGGAAACAATGAGGAGGAGTGTGTCGTTAAACTGTATGAAAGTTATTTTTGCGATCAGGGGTTAGATTTTTCTCCGGCATTAATGGAAATAATAAACGGAATCTTTTCTTCTCCAGGGAAAGGGCTGAGGGGCAAATTATTAACTTTAGCGGCTGGCGGAGAAGAGAAGGTAGTCCAGTTTCCTCAGCTCAGAGTATTGGCGTCTGGGATAGAGATTTTACATCTTGCTACTCTGATCCATGATGATCTTTTAGACCGAGGAGAGGTTCGTCGTGGGCGCCCGGCAGTTTGGAGGAAATGGGGAGATAAAACCGCAGTGATCATCGGTGATTATCTATTTGCCACCGCTTACCTGATGATTAATGCGAGCAGCGGAGAGCGGGGAATGAGTAGGGTAAACCTTTTAATCAAAGAAATGGTCGAGGCGGAATTAGAAGAAGAAAAAGAGAAATTCCGCAAAATTTCGTTTAAAAGGTATATCAGCCGCATTGAAAAGAAAACAGCCCGTTTTTTCCAGGTAGTCTGCGAACTAGGAGCCGAGGTGGCTTTGTTTCCGCGGGAGATCTGTCTTGGTCTGGGGGAATTTGGAAGGCAGCTCGGAACGGCTTATCAATTATTTGATGATTTATTAGATTTAATTGGGGAAGGAAATAATATTGGCAAGCCGGTTTTTCAGGACTTAAGAAACGGAGTGTTAACTTTACCTTTGCTTTTAATTGCTAAACAGCCAGTATTTAATAAGGTTTTAGACCAAGTAAAAGCTGACGGTAAGGTTAAACCTGGTGTTCAGAAGAAAATCAAAAGCTTGCTTATTGAGGAAAGAGTTCCAAAGCATATTTGGGGTTTGATTGATGAATATCGACGGAGAGCGAAAAAACAGATAAAGGAGCTGGGACTCCCTCATGGTTCTTTGCTGATCGCTTTTGCTGATCGTTTTTTATCTGGGGAACCATTCAAAAATTAAAGCGCCCTCGCCTGACGGGGGATTTTTAGTACACCATGTTCGTTCTTTATGTAAAGGAGAGTTTCAATATTCATTATTTTCCGGTTTATTAATTTTAGCTTTTAATAAGATGTAAAAAACACTTTACAATTATTAGAAGGAAAAATGAATGAGTTTTTAAAAAACTATTGTTTTAGGAGAAGGTTTTGTTATAATATACATAAAAATATATAGAAAATGGCTGCAAGTAATAGACTATTGCTCGTAAATTCCAATTTATGTCTTGTATATCTTGTCTTTAATATTGAAATTTTGGCACAGAACAATTACAAATGATTAAATTTTCCTTGACGATCTGGTAAAAATATAGTATAATCAATTTACCGTAAACGTTTACAGCAAATTTTTCCTCCAAGCCTATGCAATTAGGTTGTTTATAATTGAATATAAATATAATTAGTCAATTTATTTTTACCTTTTGCGGGAACGTGCCCACCAACCTTTTTAGTATTTTTTTTATAAGTGAGGTATAATTTAGAATTTGAAAGGGGGGAATCAATGGAGGATATAAAATTAATCTTTCCAGCTTAATATGGGAGCATTAATTTCAAGAGGAGGTAAAAAATATAATGAAAAAAGGTTTATGGTTGAAAGTATCGTTAATTTTTTGTTTAGTGGCATCAGTGTTGACAATAAATACGCTGGCAGCGTCAGAAAATTGGAACCAGATAATTGCCAATGCCAAAAAAGAAGGGGTAGTCGTTACCTATGGCACTTCTGGGAGATTATCTCGGGTCGGAGACGTTATGAAAGCAAAATATGGCGTGGAAGTTAAGCATGCTAAAATGAGTGATATGGAATTAACAGAAAGAATAGTTCGCGAAAAAGAAGCTGGAATAAACACAGTGGACTTTATTATGGCTGAAGATATACTTGGAGTAGCGAAACAGTTACTACCACTTCGCTATGTCGAAAATTTTGTGCCAGACATGTACGTTAATGTAATTGATAAAGACTATCTTGAACCTTTAGTCTTTTTAGTTCAACCCCGCACAATATTATATAATACTGAAGCGTATAAAAAATGCCCAGTTACCAATCTTTGGGAATTAACTACAGAAAAATGGCGGGGTAAAGTAATAATCAGGGATCCGGAAATCACTTCAACAAACATCAGTTTTTTTGCTGAAATTGTCGCTCGGGCGGATGAAATGGCGGCTGCTTATAAAAAGTATTTTGGTCAAGAAATAAAACTGACAACTCCCAATGCTGGTTGGGAATTTCTTAAACGGTTAGCTCAAAACAAGGTAGTTACTGTTGGAAGTGATGATGATGTGGCAGAAGCTGTTGGTACTCGGGGACAGTCAGCTCCTCCTATTGGCTTTTCTACCGTTGGCAAATTAAGATTAAATGAGGAACAGAATTTGGCGTTAGGTGTTGCTGAGGGTATCGTCCCGACTAATGGTTACCATTATCCGGCGTATGGATTAATAGTAAGCAATGCTCCCCATCCTAATGCGGCAAAATTATTAGTTCGTACTCTCTTAGAAGATGAAGGAGTTATGGCCTGGACACGAGATATGGGTAATTTCTCGACCAATCCCAATAATTCTTATAACCCTGATAATCCGTTTGGTGGGCTCAATGTGTGGAAGAAAATAACCTGGCCATTAAGACTTAATGTCTCGGCTCAACTGTCTAGAGATGTTTTAGACTTTTGGATTCTAAACCGTAATTAAAGTTAATACTAACTAGCAACTCACTGCGCACACCTTTTAGACAGAGGTCAAGCTAAAATCAGCTTCCATAAACCGGATGCTAAATAAAAGCTCAGCTAAATATAAGGAGTGCGAAATATAGTAGTAAGCTTTATTTTTCAGTAATCAGATTTGGGGTCATTTTTACCCCCCGAATATTTGAATTGTCGGGGGGTATGACTCCCAGATTAAAGAATTGCATAATTAATCAATTAACGGTTTAACAATAAGATATTGATGGCCTAAGGTAGTTATGTAATTTTCTTAGATAATAAAACTGAATGATAAGTAGATTTATAACAAAGTATTTTGTTGCAACTGGAGGGATTGTAGTGCAACCAGAAATTCGACAGGAAAAGAAAAACCTACCGTTAAGATTGCCATTTATTAGAATATGGAATCAAACCAGAAGAGCCTTGAGAAATCCGCCGTTTATTTTAAGTATTCTCTTGTTGGTGGTGTTAATTTACTTAGTTATTGCGCCATTGGCTTCAATGGTTAAATCCAGTTTTACTTTACATCCTCGTGACGCCCTATTTATAGATGGCGGAAAAGCTGGGGAGTATACTACTTACTATTTTGTTCGGACTTTTTTAGGGAATATGCGACAAGTTCTTTTTTATAAGCCTTTGCTCAATACCTTAGTAGTAATTTTCCCCATGTCGGCTCTGGCTCTGTTAATCGGTGGTGCTTTGGCCTGGCTTGTGGTGAGGACGGATTTTCCATGGAAAAGAATTGTCGCTAAAATTGCGATCATTCCTTATATGTTACCTTCTTGGACATTGGCTTTAGCTTGGATAACGCTATTTAAGAATCGAACGCTCGGCGGAACTTCGGGAATATTGGAATACCTGGGAATTACGCCTCCCACCTGGTTGTCGTTTGGACCACTGCCAATCATTATTGTGATGGCTTTGCATTACTACCCCTTTTCCTTTTTATTAATTGGTAGCGCTTTACGGGATATAGACACCAGGTTAGAAGAATCCGCTTTAGTACTGGGAGCAGATACCAAAGTTATTTTGAGAAGGATCGTATTTTCATTAATTACGCCTGCGGTTCTTTCGAGCTGGATACTGACAATTGCCCGTGGTGTAGGTTCCTTTAGCGCTCCAGCCTTTTTAGGTCGGCCAGTTAATTATCAATTATTATCTACTAGGCTATATTCGAATTTACAAACAGGAAGTCCTGGTGTGGCGTACTTGCTTGCCTTAGTAATGATCTTATTAGCGGTTTCATTTATATATATCAATCAGAAAGTAATAGGAACACGTAAAGGTTTTGTGACGATAACTGGTAAAGCAGCCACCAAAAGTATAATAAAATTAGGAAAGTATACTACATTGGTTAGTGTTTTAGTATTTGCCTTTCTTACTATTGTTGTGTTTATTCCGATTATCGTCTTGGCCATAGAAACAGTGGTAAAAGTTCCGGGTAATTATAGTTTGTCTAATTTTACTTTGCATTACTGGCTCGGGAGATCGGATCCCCAGATTCTAACCGGCCAACCGGGCGTATTACGAAACCCAGAAATGTGGAGAGCTTTATGGAATACTTTAAAACTGGGTGTTATGGCTTCAATCTTCTGTGCTGTTGCCGGTTTATTGATTGGATACACTGTGGTTCGCTTAAGGGGCACACTTATTTCAAAGATTCTAGATCAGGTTTCATTTTTACCTTACCTTGTTCCCAGTATTGCTTTTGGGGCAACATATTTATCACTTTTTGCCAAACAACGTGGATTTATCCCGAGCCTGTATGGTACCTTTACCCTGCTTATATTAGTAACAACGGTAAAAAACTTACCCTTTGCTACCCGGTCTGGTATTAGTGGAATGATGCAACTGGGACATGAAATAGAGGAGGCGGGAATTATTGCCGGCGCCAGTTGGTCTACTAGAATGCGGCGGTTAATTATGCCACTGCAAAGCAGTAGCTTATTAAGTGGTATCTTATTGCCAATGGTTTCTGCTATGAGAGAATTAAGTTTAATAATAATTCTTATTACTCCGGGTACTCACTTGTTAACGTCATTAACTTTTAAGTACACTGACTATGGGTATTATTCTATTTCAAATGCGTTATTATTAATAAATATATTTCTAGTAGTAGTATTAACTATTGGAATTCAAAAAATAACTGGAAATGATTTATCAGAAGGTTTAGGAGGTTAAACAAATGCCAGAAATTGTTTTAAAAAATGTTACTAAACGTTGGGGAAATGTTGTTGCAGTAAATGATTTCAGTTTAAAGATACCAGATGGTAGTTTCATGTGCTTTTTAGGACCTTCCGGCTGCGGTAAAACAACTACGCTAAGAATGATTGCGGGTCTGGAGGAGCCAACAGCAGGCAAGATTTATATGGATGATAAACTTATTTATTCTGCGGAAGAGGCTTTTTCGCTAAGACCTAAGGATCGAGACGTAGGCCTAATCTTCCAAAGTTACGCCCTCTGGCCGCATATGACTGTCTTTAAAAATATTGCTTTTGGCTTAGAGATGGAAAAGTTACCCGGTCAAGAGATTAAAAAGAGGGTACAGGAAATAGCTGATTTAATGGCGATCGGAGATTTGCTGGAACGTTATCCTTCAGAATTAAGCGGAGGACAACAACAGAGGGTTGCGCTGGCAAGAAGTTTAGCGCCGCAACCAAATTGTCTGTTAATGGATGAGCCCTTGAGTAATCTTGATGCTAAATTACGGGTCGATATGCGTACCGAGTTGAAAAGAATTCATAGTGAAACCAAACAAACAATTATTTATGTCACCCATGACCAGTTAGAAGCGTTATCGCTAGGAACACAAGTAGTGATCATGAATGAGGGGAAGTTACAGCAGATAGATGAACCAATGGAAATGTATAAAAACCCAAAGAATCTTTTTGTAGGGGAATTCGTAGGAACACCGCGAATCAACATGGTCAGAGGAGATCTGATTGAACAAGAAGGGCAGTTCGGGTTTAAAAGCGATGGAATCTTCTTTCCACTAAAAGGGATCGAAGGGCTGAGAGCGGGTCAGCAAGTTGTTATGGCTGTTCGACCCGAGGATGTCAGGTTAACTAAACCGGGTAAAGAGTCCTCTTTTGTCTTTACCATCTATTCAACCTTACCGGCAGGTGCTGATATTTTTGCCAGAATTTATAAAAATAAGACATTTTTTACGGTGCGACAAGAAGAAAGGGTTATCCATACACCCGAAACAGCAGTGGGGATAGATTTTGTTGAGGATAGTCTGCTGATTTTTGATGCGCAAACAGAGAATTTACTGGGCAAAACATCGTTAATTAAGAAAGGATAATTATGTATAATTCGAGATAATTGATCATTGGCATAAAATGAAACATCAGTTAATTGTGGTGCTCAAAATTGTGTAAAAGACAAAATTACCGGGGAGGGTATAATTTAAAAATTATACCCTCAATCCTGCGATTTTTTGCTAAAGAAGTTAAAATAAAGTGAAAAATTATACTGATCAAAATGAATAACTATGTTACAGAAGAATCTACAAATGATGTTCGCCCATTAATTCTTGAGAAATTTAAGCTAGCTTACCGGCTTACATCTTGAATATAGATGATACTCCTCCTTATTATTTAATAAAAAAGTGGGGGTCTAATGATGTTTAAAGATTTATACATTAGATGGAAGATAAGTTTACTCCTGATCCTAATCATCACTTTAATAATGGGAGGCGTATCATATTTTACTTATAATTTTACCCAGGACATGGTGTCAAAACAGATTAATGAAAAAATAGAATTGATCAAAAATGCGCAAAAGAATACGATAAGAACTTTAATTAACAGAGTTAACGAAGAGGTAGCTTTTTTTGCACAAAAGGAATCCATTTATGCTAATAAATATGATAACGATGTTAAGGAAAGTAGAGTAAGTGAAGATGATAAATTTGTTTTTGACGATAACTATTACTATATCTTTTTATTAAAAAGTTTAGAACTAGCTGAACAAAATCGGATGAATGATCATTTTTTATATTCCTATATCACAACTAGCCAGGGAGTGGTTATTGCTGACTCCCGGATTAAAAGCGAAGAAGAAGTTCCACAATATGTAGGGAATCGAATAACAGAAGAAAGGTATCGTTCTTCGCGAATTGAAAAAATTTATGTGGATGAAGATCAGAAGTATTTTTTAGCTCAGTTTTCGATTTATAGAAGAAATACAAATATTATTGTGGGATATTATACAATTGCAGTTAGTCTAGATATTTTTTATAAAAATATTGATGTTTTCCAGGATGAACTATTTGAAGAGTATTATTTGGTAAATGATGAAGGTATCATTTTTAACCATAGCCAAAGGGAGTTAATTGGAGATAAAGATAACGAGGCTTGGTATTTAGATATTATTAATAAAGATATCAACGGAGCTGAAAGGATAAATAAGCGAGATTATCAATTGGTGGAAAGAATAGATCATGAGCGAGCAATATATTTGGTTGCCACAATACCTGTAAAAGTACTTAATGAACCAGTTAATAAAATACGGAATATAGTATTCTTAATATCTTTCTTGGCTATGATATTGATATTTTTTAGTTCTTACTTGCTAATATCTCAGGTTCTAAACCCTTTAAATAGTCTTTTGTTAGGTTTTAGTAATTTGGAAAAGGGAGAACTATCAGAAGAAATACTTTTGGATGAAAAAAATATTCAAAATGATGAAATAGGTATTTTAAGTCTGGCTTTCAATAGTATGGTAAAAGAATTAAGAAGTATTATCGGAAAATTAATAAGGGTTTCTGTTAATGTTGACGATGCCTCGTATAAGTTACAAACATCCTCTAATGAACTAGGTAGTACTTCTAGCAATGTGGCTGTGGCTATTATGGATGTTACGCAAGGCTCTGAGGAACAAAATAGTAGTATTAGCAACATAAACGAGAAAACCAAAAAACTCTCAAATATGGTAGAGAAATTAGATAAATCAAATCAAGAGATGAAAAATTCTGCAACAACGATGACGATAGCTTCTGAAAATGGTGGGCAAGAGATGGAAAGAGTAAGCCAGCAAATGGAGAATATTAAAACTTCTATAGACCAAGTAGCTGGTGAAATCAATAATCTGAATGAGATAACGTTAGAAATTGATAATATTTTAAGTATCATCAACAGTATGGCCAATCAAACCAATATACTTTCCATTAATGCCTCGATTGAGGCCGCTAGAGCTGGTGAGGCTGGGAAAGGGTTTGGTGTAGTTGCGGGTAAAATTAAAGATCTAGCCGAAGAATCTGCTAATTCTGCTGGTAAAATTAAAGACCTAATTAACGATATAAAAGAAAAAGCGGAAAATACAAGTTTAAAAATGAAAGTAGGGATCCAAGAAATAGATAATGGGAAACAGCAAGTAATTGCAGCGAGGGAGGCTTTTGAGAATATTAACCTTAGTATTCAAGAAGTAGTCTCCAATCTTAATGAAACAGATTTAGTGGTACAAAGTATTAAATCCGATTCGATTGAAATTACCGATCATATTGATTATATTGCAACTATCTCTGAAGAAAATTCAGCTCGCACCCAGGAGGTTGCGGCAGCAAGTCAAGAACAAACTGCTTTTGTTGAAGAAATGATGGTCTTAGCCGATACATTAGCCAAAATGGCAGAAGACTTAAATAAGCTTATTGTAAGGTTTAAAGTATAAAATCTTTATGGAGGGTTTTCGACTCTTTGATTTTAATTATCTATTAACGAGGAGCTTTTTCAGAAGGCAAATAGATAGCTATTAAGGTGAGTTTATATAGAACGTTTTTATGGAATACGAAAGAACTTTATTATAGCCAAAGTGTATGTCCGAAATGGAGTGATACTTTTGAATGCAACAATAAAAGACATTGCCAAGGTTGCGGGAGTTTCAAAATCAACAGTTTCTAGAGTTCTTACGAATTCAGGCAGGTTCAGCGAGGAATCAAAAAAGAAGGTGTTAGAAGCGGCGGAAAAATTAAAATATACAAAAAACGCTCTGGCTCGGGCTATGAAAACTAAAGAAACAAAAAACCTAGGGCTTATTGTTTATCAAAAGCATAAACCAATTCTCTCACATCCCTTTTATGCGCCTGTAATTGAAGCGATTGTTGAGAATTCCATGAAGTTGGGTTACAGCATAATTATTGCGACAGATCAGGATATTAAAGGCTCTTCGGCAGAACTACTATTGGAAAAAAGAGTAGATGGTATTATTTTTGCGAGTTTTATCGATCCATCTATTATTATAAAATATAAAAATCAAAGGAAACCATTGGTATTGGTAAATAATTCCGTAGATTTTCCAGGAGTTAGTTACGTAAAGTTTAATAATTTTATGGGAGCTTATGAGGCAGTAACTCATTTAATTAGTAAAAAACACACAGATATTGGCTTTATTTCAGGACCTTTAACTCACCGGAGTTATAAAGAAAGATATTACGGTTATCTATCTGCCTTAAAAGATAATGGAATAAAAGTTGAAAAAAAAGTACGTGTTGGCAATTCTACTTTATCAGAAGGTAATAGACTTATGACCCAATTACTGAATTCTCCCCAAGCTCCGACGGCGGTTTTTGCGAGCAATGATATGATGGCCATAGGGGCGATTAAAGCGATAAAAAGTAACAAGTTAGCAATTCCTGAAGATATAGCGATTATTGGATTTGATAATATAGAACATGGAAAATTGATAGATCCAAGTTTATCTACGATTGATGCAGATAAGGAGGAAATGGGGAAAAAAGCAGTGGAACTGTTGATAAAAGAAATTAATAAAGACCAAGGCTTTCAGCGCGAAAACATTCTTCCTACAAAACTTATTGTAAGAGAAACTACTTAATCTTTTAAATCGGGGAAGGATTAGATTATACACCGAATTCTCGTGTTTTTGTCCTACCGGGGAGCGCAAGATGCAAGTAACAGTCGGGAATAAGGTAGATTTGATCGGAAGTTTGAGGAAAAACCATGAAGTTTAATTTTATATAAAATATGCTTTTCAGAAAAGGGTTATAGTTGTACATGAACATTTTAACGTTGTGATCTAAGCTTTTTGCGTTGTATCCTTTTTAAAAGGTCCCAATACAATATATAGTGTTTGACTGGTATTAGGCTATCAATATATTGTATCGGGATAATTGAATCAAGACAACGCAAACAGCCCGATATATGACGAGATAAGTAAGTGCGATATTACAGATGGGCCGGTTAAGATTGGGAACGTTCCCTTACCGATAAAGGAGGAGGTTATTCTATGGAATAAATTTGCTATAAAATAAAAAAGTACCCAATATTACAATTCTCTGGTAAAAAGGAGGATTACAATTGCAGCTGTAAGTTTGAAGAAAGCAAAATGCTGCAACAGAAAAAGCAGGAGTGATTTTTATGAAAAAGGCGATATTATTTGACTTTGATGGCACTATTGTCGATTCCATGGGTGAACTGGCAGTATGGGCCTCAAAGCTGATTAATGAACATTATGAACTTTCTATTCCAATTGCTAGAGAATTATTCTTGAATACCTCTGGCATCCCTTTTTGTGAGCAAATGGAGATAATTTTCCCAAGGGGAAGTAAAAACGCAATTATTGTTAATGCCTTTGAGAGTAAAAAAGAGAGAGAATTTATTCATCATAAAGTATTTTCAGACACCCAAGATGTTTTTAAATATTTAAGGGATAAAGGTTATATTGTCGGAATTTCATCCAGTAATATGCCCCGTATTATAAAAGAATTTCTTCAAGGTCAAGGCGTTGAAGCTGATGAATACCTTGGATTTGAAAGCGCAGAGTTTACCAAAGGTAAGCCTCATTTTGAATATATAGAGAAAAAATATAACATAAGCCATGAGGATATTGTTTTCGTAGGAGATTCCATTAAGGACGGAGAAAAGGCAGCGACAAATAGTATTGATTTTATTGCTAAGACTGGAATAAACTCTCGGGAAAAATTTAAAACCGCTTATAGCAATATCACCATAATAGATACATTGAATGAACTCAAAGATATCTTATAGCAACATCTGTTGATAATAATGTGGTCAATTGTAATGATAAGTTAAATTTGATGGATTGGAGGGAGCATTTAAATGGAAAAGTTAGAGACTGGTCTTTCCAAGGGACGAAGGGAACTTGATGGGAAAATGACTAGGTTAAAGAATAGGTTTATGAGATTAGTTACAGATCCCTACAGTGTCGCGACGGTAATTGCGATTGTGGTCTTGGTTTATTTAATAGTAGTCCCCCTTTGGGAAATGCTGTCTGCGACTTTTAAACTATCTCCTCAGGATGTAAGGAGTGTTCCGGGGGCTATTGCTGGAGAGTTTACCCCCTACTACTGGAAAAAAATATTTAATAGCTCAATAAGTGAAGCAATATTTTATGGTCCCCTGAAAAATTCTCTATTTATTTCCCTAATGGTGTCAATGTTGTCAATTATCCTTGGAGGGTTGATGGCGTGGCTGGTAACTAGAACTGATATACCCTATAAAAAGTTTTTCTCTTTTATGATTATTGTTCCTTATATGCTACCGTCTTGGAGTAAATCTCTGGCATGGTTGACCATTTTTAAAAATGACAGAATAGGAGGATACCCGGGGGTCTTTCAATATCTTTTTAACATAAATCCTCCCAACGAAATCTCTTATGGCGTTGTTCCAATAATAATTACTGCTACACTCCATTATTATGTTTTCACTTATCTTCTTATGTCATCAGCGCTGTCGTCGATTAATGGGGATATGGAGGAGATGGCAGAGATAACAGGAGCCAACAGGTACACAATTTTGAGTAAAATTGTCTTTCCTTTGGTGTTACCGGCGATCTTGTCGGCCTTCATCCTTACTTTTTCAAAAGCTGTGGGTACCTTTGGGATACCGGCATTTTTAGGATTAAAGGTGAAGTACTACACGATTTCAACGATGCTCAGGGCAAACATCAGGAACAGGTTAACAGAACAAGCATATATCTTGGGGATTTCCCTCATTTCCATAGCTTCATTTACCGTATATATAAATCAAAAGGCGATTGGGGCGAGAAAGAGTTATGCTACCATTGGGGGTAAGGGTGTCAGGAAGAATAAAATCCGCTTAGGTAAATACAGGATATCAGCTGTAATAATACTTTCAATCTTTATATTTATAGCAGCGGTAATACCTTTGTTTATCCTTTTAATGCAGAGCTTTATGCTCAAAGACGGCATATATAGCTTGAACAATATAACTACCCATTACTGGTTTGGGAAATCCAACAATTTGATAGCAGAAGGAGAACCAGGTATTTTTAAAAATCCTCTGATATGGAAGTCCATATACAACACGTTGAAATTGGCATTTACAGCATCGATAGCAGCTACGATTACTGGTACGATTTTAGGTTATATCGTATCCAGAGGACGGGGAAAGATCTCTGGCAAGATTGTGGAACAGCTATCCTTTATACCTTTCTTGATACCGTCTATCGCTTTCAGCGCCATCTATCTATCGATGTTTTCAAAGCCGAGGTTGTTTATCCCAACACTTTACGGGACTTTTACTTTGTTAGTCTTGGTAAGTGTTGTAAAATACCTTCCCTTTGCCGTGCGATCCGGCACTAGCAATATGCTGCAAATCGGCTATGAACTTGAAGAGGCTGCGATGGTTGAAGGCGCGTCTTGGGTCAAGCGTTTTACAAGCATAGTACTTCCATTGGCCAAGAAAGGTTTTTTGAGTGGTTTTCTTTTAGTATTCATTAGTGCTATGAAGGAACTGGATCTGCTGATGTTGCTAGTGACACCTGATACCAGAACCCTAACAGCTCTCACTTTTTCATACACGGATACGGGTTATCACCAGTTCGCTGATGCGATTATGACGGTGATAGCGGCAATAATCATAACTGTATATTTTATTTCGCTTAAAGTGGGAGATGCGGACATCACAAAGGGAATAGGAGGATAAAAAATGAGCAAGGTCATTCTTAAAGGTATTAACAAGTATTATGGCAAAGTCCATGTATTAAAGGATGTAGATCTGGTGGTAGAAGAGGGAGATTTCTTAACGCTTTTGGGACCTTCAGGATGTGGTAAGACCACAACTTTAAGAGTGGTGGCAGGCTTAGAAACTCCTGAAAAGGGCCAAGTGATCATCGGCGATGAAATAGTGACAAATGCCGATAAGAGCTTTTATACACCCCCTTCTCAGAGAGGTTTGAATTTTGTGTTCCAAAGCTACGCACTATGGCCCCACATGACGGTTTATGAGAATGTATCCTTTGGGTTAAAGGTTAAAAAATTCCCCAAAAAGGAAATTCGGTTTAAAGTTGAGGATGCTTTAGAAAGATTGCAGATAAGGGAGTATATAGACAGATATCCCTCGGAGCTCTCTGGCGGCCAGCAACAGAGAGTAACCATTGCTCGAGCCATTGTATCCCAACCAAAACTGCTTCTCCTGGACGAACCGCTTTCAAACCTTGACGCAAAGCTCAGGGTAGAGATGAGAGCAGAGTTAAAAAGGCTCCACCAGGAACTAAAGACTACCATCATTTACGTAACCCATGATCAAGTAGAAGCTCTGACCTTGTCAACTAAAATCGCTATATTCTTCGAGGGCAAAATAGTACAGGTAGATACTGCCAACAATATTTACAACTATCCTGTTGACGTTAGAGTGGCGGATTTTATAGGCAACCCAAAGATCAACTTTATTGATGGCCTCTTAGTAAAAGATCGCGATGGAGTTAAGGTCGTAAGTCCTTTAGGTGAAATGATAGCGGAGAACAAGAAATGTGAAGACAGCTTAGAGAAAAAAGAGGTAACCCTTGCTTTGAGACCCGAACACATTTTTATCAGCGATGAGTTTAAAGAAAATTATCTTGAATGCCAAGTATACTCGGTTCTGCCTGCAGGTTCAGAGACGCTGATTCAATTTAAGGTACAGGATAAGTTTATTATAGCAAAAGTTATCGGTCAGGTAAAATTTGAGTTAGATCAAAAAGTCTGGATATTTTTTGTAAAAGAAAGTATAAATGTCTATGATAAAGTAACAGGGCAGTTGTTATTTAATGTCTAGGGAAAACAATATGGCAAAGGAGGTGACGAAGCTAATTTCTTTCTAATTTCTAAATAAAATAAGAGGGGGAAACATCTTGAAAAAAATTAAAATTCTTGTCTGTGTAATACTGGTTCTATCTGCAGCGTTCGTACTGGCACGGTATGGTGGTAAAAATAAGCCAAAGGAAACCTGGTTAGAAAAGGCAGCACTAAACGAAGAATTTAATCTAGATAAATTGTATGAAGAAGCAAAAAAGGAAGGTAAAGTGGTTTTATACTCTATGTCCAGTCGAACCAATGATGTAAAAAAGACCTTTGAGGAACAGTATCCTGGAGTAATAGTAGATCTCTACGACATGAGGATAAGTGAGATCATCGAAAAGGTCGAAAGGGAGCATAGTGCTGGCCTCTATAATGCGGATGTGGTATTTATAAAGGATCCAGACGGTACTGTATACAATGAATTTGTTGAAAAGGGAATACTGCATAATTATGTTCCTTCTGATATTGGCATAAAAATAGATCAGCAGTTTAAGAACCCCTTCGCTCCCTATTTTGAAGCTAGAAGTATTTATTATAACACCGAAGTATACAAAGAAGCTCCTATTTCCAATTGGTGGGATCTGACTACACCGGAATGGAAAGGTAGAATTATGATCAGTGATCCCATGGCAAACACAGAGGACATGGGGCTATTCCTGACGATGGTTAAACACTCAGATGAAATGGCGGTAGCATATAAAGAAAAATTTGGTCAAGACATTAAACTTAATGGCACAGAAAATGCTGGTTACGAATTTATAAAAAGACTAGCAAAAAATGATCTGATTCTCACTAACTCTAGTGACGAAATGATTCAGGCAGTAGGCGCCCCAGGCCAGAAAAATCCGCCTATTGGCATAGGGACATCGAGTAAAATCCGGCAGAAGTCTAAAGGATACTTAATTGAGTCGGTAAAGGAAATGAAGCCGAAGCTAGGAACTACATTTCCTGCCATACTGCTGGTAGTAGACAATGCGCCCCATACTAATGCTGCAAAGTTGCTTATTCACTATATGTCAGGGGGTGCCGATGGCAAGAGCGACGGCTTTAAGCCTTTTAATGTAGAGGGAGCATGGCCCACGAGGTCTGATGTTGAAGGAAAAGGCGTTTCCGCCGGGAAATTGGATATGTGGCCTCTAGACTTGAAATTTAATTATGAAAACATGCCACAACTTAGAGATTTTTGGATGATTGTCAATCGGTAAAATAATAACTACTACAATACTTTAGCCGCGGGAGGATAATTCCTCTCGTGGCTAAAGCAGGGGGTAACGATATGTTAAAAGCAATTTCTTTTGATGGAAATGGAGTGCTTTATTATCGGGATAATGTTGGTGGGGATTTAATATGTGAATACATAAAAGCTAACTATTTGCCGGATTTGGATTTGAAAGCTTCAGTAACTAAGTATGAAGAGCTCTCGATCCTTTGCATGAGAAATGATTTATCCAAAAGACAAATGCTTGAAGAACACCTTAACTATATAGGGTTGTCCGATCAGAGAGCAAGAGAAAATGTAATTGCAAAGGAAATCGAATTCAGCAGAGCTATTCATTTATATCCTACTGAGCGAGAAACGATTTTAGAGCTCAACAAAATGGGTATTAAAATGGGAATGATCACCAATACCGTCCAGACCGGTGAAGAAAAGGCTATGTGGTTTAGGCAATTGGGCCTTGACTGTGTTGTTGAAGAAGTGGTATCTTCCATCGATCTTGGTATTTCCAAACCCGATCCCGGCATCTACCGGGAATATATCCGGCGGGTAGGTTTTGAACCTGGTGAGATCGCTTATGTAGCCCATGATGAGATAGAGTTAATAGGGGCTCATCAGGTGGGGATGGTTACTATCTCTTTTAATTATAACGGTAATTTTAAAGCTGATTATAATCTGGTATTGTTTAAAGACCTATTGGATATTCCGATATTATCCTGCTAGAATTCTAGTGATTATTAATCTTTAGGAGGACATCATGAGAATAGACACGGTTTTATTTGATATGGGCGGTACTATTGAAAATGTATTCTACGATATAAAAACAAGGTCTGAGGCGGCAAAACAAATGGTTAAATGTTTAGAAGAAGGTTCTATCGATATAAAATTATCGCCGGAAGATTTTCTTCCGATTATGTTGAAGGGTATGGCGGAATATAAAGAGTGGTCTGAGAAAACCTTCATTGAATCTCATCCCACCGAGATATGGCATAAATGGGTTCTCAAGGATTTTGACTTGTCTGTGGACCAGGTAGGAAAGATCAGTGAGCAACTAGCTTTTTTATGGGAAACAGTAGGCATGGAGAGGGATATAAGAAAAGAAGCGGTTCAGACTCTGGAGGAATTAAAAAAGAGAGGGTATAAGCTCGGAGTGATCAGTAATACACCGAGTCATACACAAGTTTATTACTCTCTTAACAAATACAAGATAAGAGATTTTTTTGAGTATGTTTCGCTTTCAAGTATTGAAGGGATGCGGAAGCCCGATCCTAGAATATTCAAAAAGGCTCTAGAGGAGATGAAGTCGTCGCCAGAAAAGGCTGTTTATATAGGTGATACCATAACTAAGGACGTCATCGGCTCAAAGGCAGCGGGTTTTGCCATCGCGATACAAATAAGGTCTTTCTCCACTGATCGAAATGATGCGAACATCGATAAAAATGTGCATAAACCAGATTATTTAATAGAAAACCTTATAGAAATAGTAGATATATTGGACAAAGAGAACAGATAGAAATACGATTCTTTGCTCTATAATTCCACGTTTCATCTAGTCTGGACTTTTTTTAAAATGAAACAAATAATGCTATCGCTACAGGAAAAACTGAGAGGAGAAGGAAAATGATTAAAAAGAAATATGATACCCTTATCATCGGTCATGTTTCAATAGATGAGATAATCTATGATGGTGAGGTGACAAAGATGTATGGAGGGGCAGTAGTGTATTCAGGCTACTCAGCGATGGCGGGGGGTAATAAAACTGGTATATTGACCAAAACATCGGAACAAATTAGCGATATGGAAGGTATCTTTAATGTCCCTCGAAATGATCTCTACACTGTTAACTCCAGCAAAGCTACTTCTATACGGAACAATTATTTAAGCGCCGATCGGGAGAGAAGAATTTGCACCGCCCTAAGTGTTGCTGACCCATTTAAAATAGAAGATGTCCCTAAGGTGGATTCGGAGATATACCATTTAGCAGGGCTGATTGCAGGTGATTATGAAGGTGAAATAATAAAAGCTCTTTCTCAGAGAGGGAAAGTTGCAGTGGATGTCCAAGGCTTTCTTCGCAAAAATATCAACGGTGAAATGATTTTTGAAGACTGGGAGGAAAAGTTGGAGTATTTGCCATATATTCATTTCCTTAAAACCGATGCGGCGGAAGCAGAAATCATGACCGGTCTAAAGGACAGAAGAGAAGCCGCAAAGCTCTTACACCGCTGGGGTGCGATGGAAATAATGATTACTTATAATACTGAAGCGCTCGTCTACGACGGAAGTGATTATTACATTGCACCTTTAAAGCCCCGAAACCTTTCTGGAAGAACCGGCAGAGGGGACACCTGCTTTAGTGCTTATATCACTGAAAGACTAAAGAGGGGACCTGCAGAGGCTGTTCTTTATGCCGCTGCGCTAGTGTCTTTGAAAATGGAAACCCCGGGGCCTTTTAAAGGAACACGTGCCGATGTGGAAAAATACATAAATCAATTTTATTAATAGGGTCGTAAAAGCGCTTGAGGAAAAGGTGCTCTATAACAGATATCCACACTTTTCTAAGCAATGGACTATCTTAAATTAATAACTTTCTTTAAAGAGAAGATAAAATGGGAACGTTCCCCTTTAGGAATGGAAGGAGGTGATTTGTTTTTAAATGCCATAATTAGGGAGGTAATGTAGATTATAACTATTTAGTATCTTCGTTCAGTTGTTTTGTGTTTACTATTATTTGAAAAAGGATGGTGTAAAATTATTATGAGAAAAAGGATAATGTTGTTAACCATAACTTTTGTTATGATTGTTACGCTGCTGGGAAGTAATACCGTAGTAGCGCTAACCAAGAATGATAATCAAATCATGACGCTACACGGTAATCTGTTTCACCCTCGGAGAGGTCACAGTAATACGGTAGTCGGCGATATAATGTGGATTACGGGCGGTAGAGCCTATTATTCGCATTATCTTGGATGGGGACAGGATGGAATAAAGGATTTTGTAGATTTCCCCAATATAGAATGGATTAATTTAAAAACCGGGGAAAAGGGATATACAGATATCGGAACAGGTAAAGACTACTATAAATCTACAGCATTCATTACTAGCGAGGATAGCCCTTACATTTACATTGCCGCCAAAAAAAGAATGCAAAGATTCGATAGAGAAAAGATGGAAATAACCACCATGAAAGACATCGGTGTCCTCGGGAACTGGAATACAGGCTCCTGGGGCAAAATGAACATCAGTGGGAAAGATTATATTGTTCTTTTAGGTGAGGATGGGTTTATATCCATTTTCGATCCTACTATCGAGAAATTTATACAATTGGATAGCATAGATCATGAAGTGCCCCCTGCATCTCTAGTTGACTATGGATATTCCGGCGTGGTAATCGACAATAAATTCTATATTTTCGGTGGGGGAGTATCCATTGCTGAGACAATCGATGAGGATGAGGAAGGCGAAGCCAGCACCATGGCTTGGGTCTTTGACCCGAATGCTCCAAAAGGTACTCAATGGAAGCAGTTAAGCGATCTACCCGCGCCTACAGATGCTCCTTTTGTAGCGGCAGTTAATGGGAAAGCATACATCATCGGCGGGAGAAACATGGGGGAATTTCTGCCAAGCGTATATGAGTATACTATTGAAACAGATACTTTCCTAAGAAAAAGCGACTTACCCTACGCTACCCAGAAGCATGCTGTTGCCGCTTACAAAGATAGTATTTGGATAACCTGTGGTTATACTTGGGGTACTGAACAAGAAAACAAGTTAGGCTTTAGAATGCATCACCCTCATATAATGGAATATCGTCCCTTAATTGATGATGTCATAATGCAGCCTGGAGAGATGAAGTCGATCAAGGGCGATAAAATGAATATCAATCTTACTTGGTGTGATCCGAATAAAGTTACCGGAAAAAAACAAACTCTCTCTATTAACTGGCTTGCCAATACTTCTTCAACTGAAGGAGTAGTCTATTTACGCAAAAAAGGCGCAGTAAAGTTCAAAGCAATCAAACAGAAACCGACATATTTTTATATGGGACCTACAGAAGCTCATGCGTATAATATTGTCTTAAAAAACTTAGCGCCGGATACCTTCTATGAATATTATGCTGAAAGCAAAGGACCCAATCCGGTGAAATCGGAAATCTATACTTTTAAAACCAATCCGGTAAAACCAGATATATTTACCTTTATGGTATATGGTGATTCCAAAGCTCAATATGATATCTTTAATGACTTAAATGGCGATATTTTAAAGATTCTTGATGAGAGCGCCAAGACAGGAGCGCCTGGTTTTACGGCTTTTACTGGTGATTATGGTGGAAATGGGGCCTTTATTGAATATGACGCCTGGTTTAATTATGGAGTTGATGGTAAGTCTAATAGTAAAGAATTGTTAGCCAGATATCCAATGATTCATGTACATGGTAATCATGAAAGATTAGCGCCTACTTGGTGGAACATGTTTAACTTTCCTGTAAAAGCAATGAAGGGCTGGCCTGACCTTAATAATAAGGGGTATGAAGAATACTGGTTTGCATATAACTACGGAAATGTTCACATTATCTCGCTAATGTCTGGTTATCCAAATCAAGAATTACACAGGCTACAGCTTGAATGGTTTAAAAATGATTTAGCAAAAGCCAAAAAAGCCAAGGAAGCCGAAGAAATTGATTGGGTTGTCGTCTTACTTCATCATTCAATCTATACTACCAGCACCGGTCATATGCATGACGTTTTAGAGACCGCCGGTCTAATGCGGGAAGGTGATCTGGTAGATATTATCGATACATCCGGAGCAGTCGATGTTGTGTTTACTGCTCATGATCATAACTATGAGCGCACAAAGAATATCAGAGGTTTCCGTTCTAAAGTTACAACAGAACTGGGAGAAGCCAGATATTATAGATTAGATAATGCATACGTAGAAGAAGGGTCGGGAAGATGTGGGGAAGCCACTGTGGGTAAAGGTACAATATTCATCACTAGCGCTGGCGCTGGAGCGCAGAATAGGGACTTATATCCAATAGAAGAAGTTGGAGATAGTTCCTGGTTGGCATTTAGAAAGAATAATCCGGATATTAGCGAGGGAGCTTCCACCCATCCTGTTCACCATTATATGAAAATAGAAGTGACACCGGATACCTTAACGATTAAAGCTATTGAAAAGGATTCCGGACATCTAGTGGGGTGGGAAGGCGCGGATGATGGATTCAGTGGGATATTAGACTCTGTTACAATCAAAAAGTAAATGTATAATTACTTTAACCCGCTTAAGCTCCATAAAAGGTCACAGAGTATTATCAAGAACAGATAAGACTCGTGAATTGATATAGGGGAATAGGATAGCTTAAGAGGTTAGAATGAAAGGCATGTGTTGTTCAACCTAAGTATATAACTAAAAAGACGCACATGCCTTTTCATTAATATTTTTTGAAAAGATGGAGGCGCTTATGGTAATTATAGATGAAGATAGAATTAAACAAGCTATAGAAATAGCAGTAAATACTACAAGCTTGAAGGCTTTAGCCAGTTTACCTGAGATGGATGAACTGGAATTAGTTAATATCTATGATAACTTGAACCCAACGGGGGATAGTTTAAAGATGGTCCTGTTCAATGTAGAAAGAGGAACCTACTGTGAGGAGATTGAAGCCTATATGAGGTATCATCCAGCGCTCAAAGAAGCAGAGATTGTTTTCTTTAATGAATTAGACTATGGCCTGTTAAGAACTGGAAATATTAATACTGCTGCGGAACTTTCAAAAAGACTGCAGATGAATTATGTTTTTGGTATAGAATTTATGGAACTCACAATCGGTTATAAAAATAACCTTATTGCTTACGGAAAAAACAAAGAGGCTTTTCATGGTAATGCAATCATGTCTCGCCATAAACTGTATGATCCTATGATTTTACGACTGCCGCTAGTATATGATTGGTTTAATGATAAACAGAAAAGATTCGGAACACGAATTGCGCTTTTTGCTAAAACAATGATTTATGACAAAGAGATTGGCCTTATTTGTACTCATCTTGAGAACAGAGTATCTCCCGAGGGAAGGGAGGTTCAGATGAAAGTTATCCTGGAGCAGGCTGAAAAACAGTTTGAAAATATTCCTGTCATTATTGCCGGTGATATGAATACAAATACATTTGACGGTTCGATTCTATCCGAGTCTGCAAGAATGTACGAGATTTTTAAAAGCGAAACCGATAGAATCAATGCTCCCGAAAAATATGAATCTCTCTTTAAACTTGTTGAAAGTAATGGTTATGATTATAAAGCTCCGAATCTGCCAGGAAAAATAACGAGGAGAAAGTCTATTGATGGCAAGGGAGACTTGCGGATGAACATAGATTGGTTCTTTGTAAAGGGAATGAGCTGCTCTGAGCCCGCAGTCGCTCAGACAATTTTTGCCCGGAGTGAACTCCCAGGTTTAGAGGGTATGGAAGAAAGTGAAGGGA
>ENA-UOOR01000210-UOOR01000210.1-fermentation-metagenome-genome-assembly--contig:-NODE-210-length-89005-cov-6.860090_pt1 | contig 89005 bp, 93 predicted proteins | sample MGYA00245780_ERZ724029 | MGnify/ENA primary metagenome ERZ724029 (study PRJEB28704, sample SAMN03018315) | fermentation metagenome | biome: anthropogenic terrestrial biome; feature: soil; material...
AGTTGTTCTGATCCGCGCTTAGTTTCGGTATCATCAGGTTGGCCTCGCTGGCCACTGCCCATGCTGGTGTAAGCAGCAATACGGGTAAGCTGAATAAGCTGCCCAATAGGGCCTTGGTTGTCTTATTCTTGATTGAAAACGGAAAATCCACTATCTATACTCCTTTCCTACTGTGTTCACTATCCCCATTATCCCTAAGTAGCTTATTTTCTGGGAGTAGGGAGACACACCGTAAATCAGGTGTAAGTGCAATACTTACAACCCCTATTTTTCGTGTTTTACCTTTTTTATTCCAACCCCCTTTAAAGCCCACAAATAATCAGGTCCCGAAGGGATATAGAACCGGATTTTTGGCTGACAGCATTATTGTTACTGGCCTGATGTACAATGGGAAACAGGCACTATGACGTGGAGTGTCATAGAGATATGATAAACTGAGCTTTAGAATAATACAAAGGATAAAAAACGGCTAAATTCGGCTATATTTACTCAGTAGCTAACAGAGCTTGCATATTTATGCATTAGTTTATAAATAAGCTAGAAATATCAAGCTTTGTCTTGACTTGCGAACAATAGTATGTAAACATATAATCGCCGACGATTTGAATCAAGTGTATACTTGACCTACTTTATGACTCTAAGTGTCTCCTTTCAGTAACGCTAAAAAATGATAGAGCATGCGGGCGGTAAGACCCCAGATAACTTCTCCTTCCCATATATAAAAATACTGCTGCAGCCGATTGGTGCGGAAAGGATAATTGGCGCCCTGTGGTATAAGCTCCAGGGGAAAGCCGTCTGGAAATTCGGGCTTGAGAATTATTTCAAATTCCAGGGGCTGGTATTCCAACAGGTAAGCCAAAGGAATCCAAAACACTTTCTCCACTTCGGCCGGATTGATTTTAATAAGGCCGATATCCTTTATTCGAGCCGCAAATGAGCGCATAATCAAATTGGACGGGGCTACCAGGGTATCCAATTCGCCCAGTATTTCAACGTCATCCGGTGTCAGCCCCAGTTCTTCACAGGTCTCCCGGATAGCGGTAGTCTGGGACCGGCCGTCAGCGGGGTCTTTTCGCCCTCCCGGAAAACAGATTTCGCCGGGTTGGTGCTGCAGAGCGGGGGAGCGCTTTTCAAAGAGCAGAGCGGTTTTTCCCTCCACCTCAACCAGAGGAACCAGCACCGCCGTTTTTAGAGCGTGCTCATGTCCAAGAATGTCGGCTTTACGGTTTTTTAAATCGGCGATTTTTCCCTCAAGCATTATTCCTCACCCCGTATCATCATATAACTATAACACTATTTGTCAGCTTTGTTCAAATCTACTACCTAATAATTAGGCATTCTCCAGGAAATCCCTCCCGGCCGGCGATAAAATTTTAAAACCAGGGGCGGGAAGAAATGAGAGACTGGCAGGTTAAGGTCTTGTACCGTCGCCACTGGCTTGCACTGGATTATCTGGATTATATTTATAAAGGCAGTCACAGGTTATTTTTTATGTTAAAATAGCTTTAATTGGGAGTGCGGAAAAACACAAAAAAACAATTAGTGAGGGGAAATGGCATGAGAAAAGTAGTGAAATTGATATTATGCGCCGTCCTGGTGTTGGGAGTGGGCATAACGGCAGTGGCTTGCAAAGGCTCCAACCAATCAGAAGAATTCAGGGTAGGCCTGGAATGCGGATATCCTCCCTTTAACTGGACTCAGATTGATGATTCCAATGGCGCGGTTCCTATTTCCGGTACGAAAGAATATGCCGGAGGCTATGACGTGGAAATCGCCAAACGCCTGGCTGAGGGCATGGGCAAGGAACTGGTTATTGTAAAAACCTCCTGGTCCGGTCTGCCCCCGGCGGTGCAATCGGGTAATATAGACGGCATTATTGCCGGGATGTCTCCCACCGCCGACCGAAGAAAGACTATTGACTTCAGTGATCCTTATTACAGCTCCGATCTGGTTATAGTGGTCAAGAAGGGTTCCCCATATGAGAAGGCTACCAGCATCAAGGATTTCTCCGGAGCTAATATTACCGCCCAGCTTGACACCTTCCACTATACGGTTATCGACCAGATCCCTGATGTGGTTAAAAAACCGGCCATGGATGATTTCCCGGCTATGCGGGTGGCATTGGAATCAGGTATTATTGACGGTTATGTCTCGGAAAGGCCTGAAGGCATCTCCGCCACAGCTGCCAATGCCAAGTTTGCCATGGCTGAATTTACCCCCGGGGAAGGATTTGAATATACCCCGGATGATGTCGCCATTGCCGTGGGCCTGAAAAAAGGCAACACTGAACTGGACGAGCAGATTAACAAGGTTTTAGCCGGCATATCCCAGGAAGAAAGAGACGAGCTTATGGAAAAGGCCGTTTTAAATCAGCCTGTCTCGAAATAAACAACGCAGCTTAACAGGAGTGTATTTATATTATGGCGGTAGACGCAGACAGTAGTTTTTTTCAGTGGGTAGTTTACATTCTGCAGCATTACTGGCCCCTCTTCCTGAGAGGGGCCGAGGTTACCCTTATAATTTCCTTAACCGGTACCATTATAGGGTTTGCTATCGGTATATTGATCGGAGTCATCCGCACGATTCCTATGGATCAGAATACCCATCCGCTAAAAAGAATATTATTTAAAATAATTAATTTTCTATTGCTTTGCTATATAGAAGTATTCCGGGGCACCCCCATGATTGTACAGGCCATGGTTATTTTCTATGGGGTAGCCATGATTTGGGGTATTCATCTGTCTACCTTTGCTGCCGGTATTTTTATTGTTTCTATAAATACCGGGGCTTATATGGCGGAGATTGTTCGCGGCGGTATTATTTCCATCGACAAAGGCCAGTTTGAAGCGGCTCATGCTATCGGCATGACTCATTCCCAGACTATGAGCAACATTGTCCTGCCCCAAGCCATCCGCAATATCCTGCCGGCCTTAAGCAATGAATTTGTTATTAACATCAAAGACACTTCCGTGCTTAATGTCATCGGGGTTACGGAGCTTTTCTTCCAATCCAAGTCGGCGGCGGGTAATAACTATCGCTATTTCGAGGTCTTTTTGATCACTTGCTTAGTGTATTTGATAATGACATTTACCGTTACCCGCATACTCAGGTATTGGGAGAAGCGCCTGGACGGGCCCTCAGTCTATACTATTCACGGATCCCAGACGGTTCCCGAAGCAGAAATTAAGATTGTGGGCAGGGAGTAGGAATAATGGAAACAATTATTGAAATCAGGCATTTACAGAAATTCTTCGGAAAAAACGAAGTCTTGAAGGACATAAACTTTTCGGTCAGCCGGGGCGAAGTGGTATGCATAATCGGGGCCAGCGGTTCAGGAAAGTCGACTTTGCTGCGCTGCCTTAATCTTCTGGAACTGCCCACCAGCGGGGAAATATTATATCACGGCCAAAACATCCTGGAGCAGAATATCTCCAATGCCGTCTACCGGGCTAAAATGGGCATGGTTTTTCAGCAGTTCAACCTGTTCAATAACCTGAGTGTCCTGGAAAACTGCACGGTGGGTCAAATTAAGGTTTTGAAACGGAGTGCGGAGGAATCCAGGAAGACGGCAATGGAATACCTGGAACTGGTGGGAATGGCGCAGTTTATAAATGCCCGGCCCCATCAAATATCAGGCGGACAAAAACAGAGAGTGGCCATTGCCCGGGCCCTTTCCATGGAGCCGGAAGCGTTGCTTTTCGATGAACCTACCAGTGCCCTCGATCCGGAAATGGTGGGGGAAGTGCTCAAGGTCATGAAAAACTTAGCCCGCAGCGGACTTACCATGCTGGTGGTTACCCATGAGATGGCCTTTGCCCGTGATGTAGCCCACCGGGTCGTTTTTATGGATGGCGGCGTTATTGTTGAAGACGATACTCCCGACGTAATATTTGACCATCCCAATAACGAAAGAACCCGAGTATTCCTCAAAAGGATTCTTGACGACTGAGCTAAAAAAACAAAAATGTTGAGAACGTTCTTTTTGCTGCCGTTCCCTATGGAGTCGGACAAAAAGGACGTTTTTGTTTTCTTAAAGAAAAAATAACGGCAGGTGGTGTATTATATTAATTAAGAAGGTAAAAGGGGGCAGGGAGAATTGGCAGCCGAACTACGCAAGGATTTGGTAAGGGATACTTGGGTCGTGATTGCTACCGACCGGGCGTTGAAGCCCAACGATTTTCCTATCAACAAAGGGTGGGAGAAGGCGAAAGTAAGCGGGCAGCAGGTCTGTCCTTTTTGCGAAGGCAACGAGTCTTATACTACTGATGAAATTGCCGCCTTCAGGGCCGGCAATACTCTTCCCGATACACCCGGTTGGACCGTACGGACTATACCCAACAAATTTTCCGCTTTTAAACTGGAAGGAGAACTGGAATTGAAGCGGACCGGGATTTTCCAAAGCTGCAATGGTCTGGGGCAGCATGAAGTAGTGGTGGAAACTCCGCAGCATGGGGTTGAGTTTAGCCAGCTGCCGGTGGAGAGAATCAAACAGATTTATCTTATGCTGCAGCAACGCTATCGTCAGCTGGCCACTGACCGGAGGATTAAGTATATCCAGATTTATAAGAACCGGGGCCTTTTCGCCGGAGCTTCACTGGAGCACAGCCACAGTCAGATATTGGCTCTTCCCGAGGTGCCCTCTGAAAACCAGGGATTAAGCCGGTACTATGAGCAGGAAGGCCAATGCCTGCTGTGTAAGATACTGGAAGAGGAGATGCAAAGCCGGCAGCGACTGATATATGAGAGCCGGCACTTTCTGCTGGTTTGTCCCTATGCTTCCCGTTTTTCCTATGAAACCTGGGTTATTCCCCGGCGCCATACCGAGCATTTTGCTGATATAAACGAGGAGGAACTGGATGATCTGGCGGCAGTAATGAAGACTTTTATGCCTGTTATGCTTGATTGTCTGGGCGATCCCTCTTATAATATGGTGATAAATACCGCGCCGGTAAATCAGGATATCGGAGGTGGCTATCACTGGTATATGGAAATAGTGCCCCGCCTTATAGTGGCGGCCGGAGTGGAGTTTGCCACCGGTTTTTATATGAACCCGGTAGCCCCGGAAATAGCGGCGGCCATGCTGCGGGAAAAACTGCCGAGGTGAGTCATGTTTAACTTGCTGTATCCCCGGTTATATGTTGATTCCATCCTTGATATACCCCTTGAACGCCTGCGGACATTAAAAATCAGAGCCTTTATACTGGATTTGGATAATACCCTTACCGAATGGAACAGCAAAGAAGTCCGCGAGGAAGTGAGTCAGTGGTTTGGTCTGATCAAACAGAAGGGCTTTAAAGCCTGCATACTCTCCAACAATGGTGAGCAAAGAATCATTGCCGTAGCCCAAAGTCTTGACATTCCTTATGTACACCGGGCGCAAAAGCCACGTCGGGGAGGGTACCGCCGGGCGCTGGCGCTAATGGGTGTTGCGGCAGGGGAGACCGCAGTGATCGGCGATCAGATATTTACCGATGTGCTGGGGGGCAATCGTTCCGGTTTATTTACTATCCTGGTAAAGCCGATAGACCGGAAAGAATTTATGGGAACCAAGATATCCCGGGGCATGGAATTCTTCGTTTTACGCCGTCTGCAAAAAAAAATAAAATCGGGAAATTTCCCGCAGATATAACAAACTGAATCTTAAACATCCGCGCAGCAGTCTGGCTTCTTAATGATCCAAGCAGTTACTTCCCTGGGCTCCGCGGAAAATTGCAAGGGGCTGATTAAATGCCTGTAAATGCCAACACCCGATGCCTGGGTTTATTCGGCAATCCGGTAGCACATAGTCTATCACCTCTGTTGCATAATTATACCCTGCAGATGATGGGGCTTAATTATGTCTATCTCCCCTTTGCCGTTCCGGCTGGTGAAATAAAGGGAGCAGTAAATGCCATTCGCAGCCTCAATTTTTGCGGTGTCAATGTGACCATACCCTACAAGGAAGCGGTTATCCCTTATCTGGATGCTATTTCTCCCGAAGCTGAGGCTTGTGGCGCTGTAAACGTTATCAGCAACGAGGAGGGCCGCCTCCGGGGATACAACACCGATGGAACCGGATTTACAGCAGCTCTGCGGGAAGAAGGGGTAGCGGTTCGGGGATCGGCCTTATTCATCGGCGCCGGCGGAGCGGCTCGTTCTCTGGCCTGGGCTTTGGCCCGTACAGGAGTGGAACGGCTTGACTTTATGGATATCAAACTGGAAAAGGCGGAAAATTTAGCGGCATCGCTGGCCGGGAGTGTCGGCGCCGCCTTGGCTGCTCATGGCATGAATAAAGGCAGATTTGCCGAACTGGCTGCAGCCAGCAATATCATCATCAACTGTTCCCCGGTAGGTATGTACCCCCATATTGATCAATCACCGGTAGCAGATCTGGATATGTTGCAGCCGGGAACGGTGGTCTGTGATATAATATATAATCCTCTGCGTACCAAATTCCTGTCTATGGGACAGGTCCGGGGGCTGAAAACAGTTAATGGCCTCCCTATGTTTGTTCACCAGGCGGCCCTCAGTCTGGAAATCTGGCTGGGAATTAAACCGCCGGTGGGGCAGATGAAAGAGGTGCTGCGCCGTGAGCTGGAATGAACGAGGTTTCACCCAGTTGGAGCTTTTAATGGTTCTGGTCCTGATGGCAATACTGGCAGCTATGACTTTACCCCGGTTTGACCGGATAATAGAAGATCACAAACTCAGGGCCGATGCCCGTCAATTAGCCTGGGTTCTGCGTTGTGCCCGCCAGGAGGCAGTCACTACCGGACAAAACCGATTGGTAATGTTTAAAATTTATCAATATAAATATGATAAAGGCGGTACCACTTATACCCTGAGCCCGGGCATTAGGTTTAAAGGCACTACTACTTTTGGGGAAGTGGAGAAAATACCTGCCTGTGGATTTTCGCCTTCAGGAGCTCCGGTCCCCCAAGCTGGTACGGCAACCTTGAAAAATAAGTATAATAAAGAAATAGCTGTGGTGGTAAACGTCGAAACCGGCAGGGTAAGAGTGGAGGAATAAGGCTCTTGGGGCCCGCTTTATAATTTAGAAAATGGGAGAGGACAATGATACTACAGCTGCTTTTTATTTTTTTTGCTCGGGTAATTGACGTTTCTCTGGGTACTATCCGTATGATACTGGTTATAAGGGGCGAGAAAGTACCGGCGGCCATAATCGGTTTCTTTGAGATTATGGTCTACACTGTGGCCCTGGGTATGGTGGTCAGCGCTCTCAGTGACCCGGTAAAATTGCTGGCTTTCTGTTCCGGTTTTGCTTTCGGGGTTTTAGTAGGAAGCGTGATTGAAGAAAAACTTGCCCTGGGCTATAGGGGTATTCAGGTTACCATAGACCGGGAGCAAGCCGACCTGATTAAAGAGCTTAGGGAAGAGGGCTTGGCCGTAACCTGCTGGGAAGCCAGTGGGAAAATGGGTCCTAAATTAGTGCTCAGCATCATTGTGAAGAGGAATATGGCGGGCGTGGTTGCGGATAAAATAGCTGACCGAGCGCCGGATGCCTTTATTGTTTTAATGGAACCTAAACATTTTCAGGGTGGATACATAAAAAAGAAGTAGGGTGGTAGGAAATGCTGAGATTTTCAACTTCGGGAGAGTCCCACGGCAGGGGTTTGATTAGCATTATAGAAGGTCTGCCGGCGGGTTTGCAGATTGACGAGGAATTGGTCAACCGCGAATTAGCCCGGCGGCAGAAGGGGTATGGACGTGGGGGAAGGATGCAGATTGAAACTGATAAGGTGGAAATTTTCTCTGGGGTAAGAGCCCGGAAGACCTTGGGCAGTCCCGTAAGTTTTTTAATTCGTAACCTTGATTATGAGAACTGGCAGGAGATCATGAATAGTGGTGATTGCCGGGATAATAACAAGGCGGTAACGAGGCCCCGCCCGGGACATGCGGATTTGCCCGGGGCCATGAAATACTGCCACCGGGATATGCGCAACATACTGGAAAGGGCGAGTGCCCGGGAAACTGCATCCCGGGTGGCGGCCGGGGCATTTTTTAAAGCATTCCTCAAGCATTTTGGCATATTTATATATAGCCAGGTTACCGCAATCGGTTCCATCCAGGCTGAAGTATGGCAGCCCAACCGGGAGAATTTGAGCCGGTTCTATGCCCTGGTCGAGGAATCACCGGTGCGTTGTCCGGATAAGGAAAAGGAAGCGGAAATGCTGGGGGCGATTGAGCAGGCCCAAAGTGAGGGGGAGTCGCTGGGAGGCAGTTTCGAGGTGGGAGCCATCGCGGTTCCTCCCGGATTGGGCAGCCATGTGGGCTGGGAACGTAAACTTGATGGTCAGATTACTGCGGCTTTAGTAAGTATACCGGCCATCAAGGCGGTGGAGATAGGTGACGGTATAGCCAATGCGGCCCGTCCCGGCTCCCAGGTTCATGATGAGATAGGTTACCGCCGGGAGCAGGGCTTGTATCGAACCAGCAACCGGGCCGGAGGAATTGAAGGCGGTATAAGTAACGGCGAGACTATCTGGGCCCGGGCCTATATGAAACCGATACCTACTTTATATAAGCCTCTGCTCAGTGTTGATACCGCCAGTTGGCAGGAAGAAAAGGCTCAGGTGGAACGCTCCGACATATGCGCGGTACCGGCAGCGGCGGTGGTAGCTGAAGCCATGCTGGCTTTTGTCCTGGCCCGGGCTTGCCGCGAGCAATTTGCCGGGGAAAGTATGGAACAGGTAGAACAGGCGTACAAGAGTTATCGGGAATATTTAGATAAGGTGTGGAAATGGAAAAAAATATAGTTCTGATCGGCTTCATGGGTACCGGCAAGAGCTCGGTAGGAATGAGGCTGGCGCAAAAATTAAAAATGCAGTTTGTTGATATGGATAAGGAAATTGAACGTATAACCGGTCTCAGTGTCAGTAACATATTTAAGCTCCATGGCGAAATCAGGTTCCGTTCCGAGGAAAAGTTGCTCTCCGGCAAACTGGCACGCCGAAACGGACTGGTGATCGCCACCGGAGGAGGAGTGGTACTGGAACAGCAGAATATTAATATTCTGAGTCAAAACGGGATTTTAATCTGCCTCCAAGCCAGCTCTCAGGAGATATTCGAGCGGGTAAACCGGCGCCGGGGGACTCGTCCGCTGCTTAAAAAGGATTTGCGTCTGGAAGATATAGAAGACATGCTGAAAGCCCGGGAGAGCTTTTACGCCCAGGCACAGTACCAGGTAAATACCAGCCACAAAAATCCGGAGCAGGTGACTAACGAGATAGTGGGGCTGCTTAAGAAGAATGAGGGGTGAAAAGTGAGGCTCCACTAACCCTTTATCCCGCAAACATATATTAAGGCTGAAAGTGAGAAGGTATTGATGCAGGAACTTCAAGTTAATTTAAATGAACGCAGTTATGCCATCAAAATCGCTTCGGGCCTGCTGAATAATGCCGGTGCACTATTGCGGGGCATAAGCGGGAACGATAAAATTATGCTGGTCAGCAATCCCACCGTTTATACCCTTTACGGCTCCAGGACCCTTGACTCTTTGAAAAGTGCCGGCTTTATTGTGCATGTAGCCTTGATGCCGGACGGAGAAGCATATAAAAACATGGCTGAAACCATTAAGATTCTGGATCAGGGACTGGCCTGCGGATTGGAACGGGGCAGCATGGTAGCGGCTCTGGGAGGAGGAGTGGTGGGTGATTTGGCCGGGTTCGCAGCGGCTATTTACCAGCGGGGAATAGATTTTGTGCAGTTTCCCACCACCTTGCTGGCCCAGGTGGATAGCAGTGTAGGAGGAAAAGCGGCGGTAAACCACCCTCGGGGCAAGAACCTGATCGGCGCTTTCCATCAGCCCCGACTGGTGGTCATAGACACTGACACTCTCAACACTCTGGAGGAAAGGGATTATCACAGCGGCCTGGGTGAGGTTTTTAAATACGGCATTGTAAATGATAAAGCCTTTTTCGTCTATCTGGAAGAACATGGAGAGCAAATTGCGGGCCGGGATAAGGAGTGTCTATCTTATATCATTTATCAATCCTGCCGGATCAAAAGTGCAGTTGTGGCTGCGGATGAGAAAGAGGAAGGCGGGCGGGCAGTACTTAACCTGGGACATACCTTCGGCCATGCCATTGAGCAATTGACCGGCTACGGCAGCTATCGCCACGGTGAAGCGGTGGCGATGGGGACTATGGCGGCTGTTTATCTGGCTTTAGATGAAGGTCTCCTGCTGAAAGATGAGGCCCGTCGGATTAAAGAACTTTACCGGAAAACAGGTATCCCCATAGTCTTCCCCCAGCTTGATCCGGCAGCAGTTTACCAGGCCATGCTGAAAGACAAGAAGGTAGTGAACGGCCGGTTAAGATTAATCCTGCCTGCAGGTATTGGCGCTTTTACTATCAGGGATGATTGCCGCCGGGAAAAGATACTGAAGGCTATAGTCGAGGCTCAGAAGGAGAAATTTTGAGAACTGCCCTGCCTCCCAAGGAGTCTCGTTATTCATGGCTGCCGGGAAAAGAGCTTAGCGATTGAGGTTATCCCAGTGTTCCCGGATCTCATACAGCTCTACTATAGAAGCTTGGGGATCCCGGCCGGCTATAGTTCCTTTAAGGCGGGCCAGACCCACATTGATGGCATTTATTTCATCCTTTTCCACACTAAATTGGATTCGGGGCACTATCTTTTGCCAGGCCCGGTTTAATTTATCATTATTGCTTACAACCTGTTCCCATTCATCGGCAGCGATATTTTCCCGCACCTGGTCCGCATAAAACACAAAATCATCCTGAGTCCCCAGCGGCTTTTTAAACAGATCCCCCCCGTTCATGACGAAAATAAAGGCGGCAAACAGCAGTATAATGACGGCATAATATTTTTTCCTCTTCATTCACTGTTCTCCTTATAAGAAAGATTGTCTTTATATCTGTCAATATATAAACTTCCGCTGTCAGCGTCGTATCCGGCCAAAAACACATCATCACTGCTGCTTATCCCCTGGGCCCGCAGTTGTTGCTCCAGCCAGATGCGGTCTACTCCAGCCCTGGCCAGATTTTCTTCAATTACCATACCATTGAAAATCAATTCATCGCTTAGTCCCCCGTTACTGCTGGTGATATTCAAATCATTGGGGGTAACCGGCTGATATTCGGGTTTGAGCAGTACGGATAGCTTCCCGTTGGTTTCCAACACTGCAAAACCGACTTGGTTAAGGTCAAAAACATTCTTATCCCGAAGCTGTTCCAGCAGGTCGGAGGTGGTATAGCGAAGTTTACGCATAGTATCCTCCATGATTTGCCCGTTAATCATTATTATCGCCGGTTCACCGGTCAGATAACGGTCGGCCGGCTTATACCTGAAAGAAATAAATTGCAGCGCCAGTACCGCGGCGCTCCAGGTAGCCAGCCCTACCCAGTGGGGCCAGGCTCTGCTGGTAAGGTCAACTGAGAGGGTGGCCGCTATTGAACCTATAGTAATTCCCAATACATAATCGAAAAAAGTCAGCTGGCTGATCTGCTGTTTCCCCAGCATACGGGCAAATATCAACAAAGTGAAAAAACCGATCAAGCTTCTCACCACTACTACCAGAGCTTCATTCAGCGTTAAACACCTCGTTCCCAAAGGTCTAATTGTATTATGGATCATTAAGACGGCAAAAATTCACCTGCCGGGGTCTGGGCCGCCTCCCAGGCATTAGTTGTTTAAATTGGCCTTATAGATTTATAATAAATAATAAACTCAAGGGAGGGAGCACGGCGGTGAACATTAAAGAAGCCCTGGAGCTGGCCATAAAAGAGGAATTGAAAGCCCGGGACCGGTACCGGGAACTCGCCAAGGAGGCTGACGACCCCGAAACCAGGTTGATGTTTGAGCAAATTGCCCGGGAAGAAGATAGCCATTATAAAAGGCTGGCCGACAGATTAAAGGCTATAAAACTGATGGGTTAGAAAAGCAAAGCTTAAAGGGGGAAGGTGCAATCTGGCGTTCAGAGCCCGGCATAACTAATGTGCCGGGCTTTGAGCGCCGGTAAGTGCGGTAGCAATGACTATGGCGGCGAAGATAAGCACCAGGGAAATACCGGTAATCCATAATTTTTTGCGAACGTGGGTTTCGCCCTGGAAATATTCAGCCATCAGGTGGGTGCAATAAACCGTATTCCCGGAAAAAATCATAACTGCCAGAAATTGAATCCAGCCCGGAACAGTCGCATAAGCATTGTGAGCCAGATGGGACCAGAGACTATGACTGTAATAAGCCAGTACAATAAACTCAATTAACCCGGCAGCGTATTGAAAAATCAGGCTTTGCTTCTGTATCTTAGTATTTACTTCCATCAGTTCCTTGATCTGTTCTTGGGTGGCAATATTGGCCCGGCTGTTCAAAATATCAATTTTGCTGCGCACAACTTCAATGGCGGCCTGGTGGTTTTCCCGGGATACCCGTAGTTCCTCCAGGCTGGCCAGCATTTCTTCCAGTCGGGTTTTATAGGGTTGGATAAGCCGGTTATAAATATCGGCATCCATTTTCAGCCCCGGCTGCACCCGAACCTGGTGGCTGATTTCATTGAGCAGGGAATTGATTTTTTTACAATCTTCACTTAATAGAGCATAATCTCCTGCTATCATTCCGTAAGCAACGGAAAGCTCATCAATTTGATTTTCCAGCTCCAGGGATTCCTCCAGATGGCTTTGTTCTGTAACCAGGTGGGCATGAAGTATCTGGGAGAGCTTTTGATTCAACTCATCCTTTTCCCGGATAATGGTCTGATGACGGTCGCGCAGAAGGGAGATAATCGTCTGCAGTCCGATCATCCGGGCCTGAAGTTGCGGTAGACCTTCCAGCAGAAAACGCTGGTTTAAAGCAGTGTATTCATCCAGGCTACAGACGTAAAAGGTTTTTCCCCTGACTTGGCTGGAAAATACGCGGGCTATCCGGCCATGGTCAATTTCCGCTGTTATCAGCTCCTTCACGGCTATACTGCCGGCGGCCTCCTCTAACAGCATTTCCCACTCAGCCCCATATCCGCAAAGCACACTGGCGGTCCCCAGCAGATCATCACTGCTTATGGCAGCCTTCTCTTCACAGGAGGCCAGCAGGGAGATGCCGGTTTGCCAGTTGGAATCATTATGCTGCAAAGCTATTATCAATATTTTAACCGAGGCTGTTTCCAGCTCATAATACAGCCCCGGCGTAAATTCTTCCGTATAATTATGCGGATCATACGGATTGAGGGATAAGCGATTCTGCAGTGTCGCCAGCAAATCCTTAATTTTTACCGTTTCCTCATCCAGATAATAATAATAGCGCAAGACACTGTGATCAGGCATATCATCCTCCCCTTCTCTTTTTACATTATCTGCTTAAGATTATAAATTAAAGGACGCAATTATTATATAATCAAAATTTCGATTAATTGATAGGTCATTATTGCTCTAAATAGATAAAAAATCCAATACAGCCATAATATGATTGACAATAACTGGTGCTATAGTATAATAAATCTAATAATTCGAGTTTTATGCTTACAGCGGCAGCGAGTGGCTGTATCCGGTGGGGAGAAGGGCAATGGCTGTTCGGGGAAAAATGATGGGGGAAATGCTTATCAAGCGTGGCGTTATAAGCAATGAACAGCTTGCCGCCGCACTTGAAGAACAACGGGACAGCGAAGATAAACTGGGCAGCGTTCTGGTTAAACGAGGGGTTTTGACTGAGCAGCAGTTAAGGGAAACCCTGGAGTTTATACTGGGAATTCCCCAGGTACAAATCAGCAAAGCGGAGATTGACCCCGAGGCGGTCAAAATGCTTCCCCCGGAAATGATCCGCCGGCATAGAGCGTTGCCTATTGCCAGGCGTAAGCATAGCCTTACCGTAGCCATGGATGATCCCCTTAACCAGCAGTCCCTGGACGACATGAGGATAGCCAGCGGCCTGGATATTGTTCCGGTTCTGGCCAGCGCTAAAGAACTGGACCTGGCTATACGCCAGTACCTGGCCTTTCAGCTTGACCCGGGGATGGAGCGAATACTGGGAGAACTGTGCCAGGATAACCGCAATGCCGTTTTGTCCCTAAAAGATACTGATCTCCCGAAGATTGATAATGAAGCTCCGATTATTCGTATGGTCAATGCCATACTGATGCAGGCGGTCAGAGATAGAGCCAGCGATGTTCACCTAGAGCCTCAGGCAGAACATATCCGGGTGCGTTTTCGTATAGACGGAGAATTATATCAGATATTGACCCTGCCCCGGAACTCTTTAGCGGCAATAGTATCACGGCTTAAAATCATGGCCGGAATGGATATAGCTGAAAAGAGAATTCCCCAGGACGGCCGTTTCCACATGCAGGTTGAGCAGGGCCAGGTTGATTTCCGGGTTTCTTCTCTGCCCACCAGTCACGGTGAAAAAATAGCCCTTCGCGTTCTGGATCAATCCAATGCCCCGATCCGTATTGAGCAACTCGGTTTAAGCGCTCAGAACCGGGAAAAGCTTGTCGCTATGGCCCGCCGGCCTCACGGAATAATACTGGTAACCGGTCCTACCGGTTCAGGTAAGACCACTACCCTTTATTCCCTACTGGGCGAGATAAACTCTATGGATAGAAATCTGATAACTCTGGAAGACCCTATTGAGTACTCTCTTGCCGGTATCAATCAGGTGCAGACCAACCCCAAGGCCGGGCTCACCTTTGCCAGCGGTTTGCGTTCCATATTACGTCAGGATCCTGACGTAATCATGGTAGGAGAAATCCGTGATGAAGAAACCGCCCGTCTCGCCGTACAGGCAGCACTGACCGGTCACCTGGTTTTTTCCACTCTGCACACCAACGGTGCGGCAGCTACCATTGCCCGCCTCAGCGACATGGGGATAGAAGATTTCCTGCTGGCCACCTCCCTGACCGGAATCGTATCCCAAAGATTAGTGCGGAGGCTGTGTACCAACTGTCGGGAAACTTATCTGCTGGATGAAAAAGCCGCCGGCCGACTGGGCATCCCGGAACAAAAACGGCAGCAGTTTTTTCGCTCCCATGGCTGCAACATGTGCCGGCAATTGGGTTACCAGGGGCGTATGGCTCTGCACGAGATAATGGTGCTGGGGACAGAAACCCGCAATTTGATCAGCCGGGGAGAATTAGCGGAAGGGCAGCTGGAAACGGCCGCCATAAAAGCAGGCATGCGAACCATGAAAGCGGATGGCATAGCCAAAGCCAGACAGGGGTTAACCTCCCTGGAAGAAGTGATGAAAGCTGTTTTATGGGGAAGCTGACGGTTGCAGCTCTTGAGGCGGATGCTTAAGGGAGCTCTGCCGGTAGAAGGAGGGGCGGAAGGGTGGAATTTGCCTATAAGGTCAAGGATCGCAGCGGAGCAATTCTGAAAGGCCGTCTGGCAGCGGAAGATAAGAATACGGTTATATCAAGCCTTATTGAGCAGAATTACTATATTTTATCTCTGGAACAGGTGCAAAGGTCCGGTAAAGAAGTGGAATTCAGCCTGAGCCAGGTGAAAATCCAGGATATTATAGTAATGACCCGGCAGTTATCTACCATGATGGCGGCAGGATTGCCTATCCTGAAATGTTTCAGCGTCCTGGGTGAGCAGATCAGCAATAATAAGCTGAAAAAAGCCATAGACGAGATACGCGATAACCTGGAGGAGGGAATGCCTCTCTGGCAGGCAGCATCCCGGCATCCCGATATCTTTTCCCCGGTCTATATCAGTATGCTTAGAGCGGGCGAACTGGGCGGGGTTCTTGATACCATACTGGATCGCCTGAGTATACACCTGGAAAGGGAACGGGAAGTAAATTCCAAAATCAAATCGGCATCAATTTATCCGGCTCTCATAAGTTTGGTAGCTATTATCGTAGTATTCTGCATCATTACTTTTGTCATGCCTGCTTTTACGAGCATCTTTCAGGCATCGGGCGCTGAACTGCCGCTTCCTACCCGTATACTGCTGGGCTTGAGCGATTTCTTCCGCCATTATCTGCCGCACCTGCTGGTTGCGGTTGTGGTTGCTGTCTTTGTCCTTAAACGCTGGGGAAAGACTCATAACGGGCGTTTCTTTTTTGATAATCTTTACCTCTCCCTGCCCCTGACCGGCAAAACCTTATCCCGCATTATTGCCGCCCGCTTTGCCCGCACCATGGGGATCCTGCTGCGTTCCGGCATACCCGTATTGGCGGCCCTGGAAGTGGCGGAAGCAGTGGTGGATAACGCGGTTATAGGCCGGGCTATCCATAATGCCAGGGAGAGTATAAGTGAAGGCGATTCTATGGCCCAGCCCCTGGCAGCGGCGGGAGTATTCGAACCTGTGGTGACCCAGATGATAGCTGTGGGAGAAGAAACCGGAGCTCTGGACGAAATGCTCATCCGCATCTCGGATTATTTTGATAAAGAGCTGAGCTATATGATCGCATCCCTGATGGCGGTAATAGAGCCCATCCTCGTATTGATCACAGCTGTCATAGTGGGAGGGATAGTTATTGCCACTCTGATGCCTATGCTGGAAATAGTAAATGCCGTAGGCTAGAGAAATATACAATTTATTGCAACAGAAAACTGCCGGCACATTGGGGAACAGGGGGGAGGATTATGCTGATAGGCAGGGATGAGCAGGGGTTTACCCTGGTCGAGCTGGTCGTGGTGATGGCGATATTGGCTATTCTGGCAGCCCTGGCGGTGCCGCGCTTCAGCAATGTTATGGTCGATGCTAAATTTAAGGCCCATAATGCCAATGTAGAGCTGCTGACCCGGGCGGTGGAAATGTACAACGCTCAGGAGAGTGCGGAATTTAATGCAGGTATGAGTGAATTAAAGGCAAAGGGCTATATAAAACAAATCCCGGAATTATCTATTAAGGATTTAGGAGCCGGTAACAGAGTTGAAGATGCAATAGATGATAAAGAATATACCTTTAATACTGAATCTAAGAATATTGACCCCGGTCCATATAAATTAAATCGTGGAAACAAATGGGAAAAGGTGAATTCAGGACAATAGATATATTTATAACCCATTGATTCCACTGTAAAAACTTAGTTTGGATGCATAAATATGCAGAAGCCGTTGACGGAGCATGCGGCACTCTACGAGCACCACTGATGCTCCCTGCGGTTGCCATTAAGGTCGCAACACCCTGCGAAGGCGAAGCACCCGAGGGCACTCCTGATGTCACCTCCTGGTGACAACTAAGGTTGCGTCGGAAGGGGGCGAGCCCCACGGATGGGGTGAGAGTGACGCTGAGCATGGACGCGAATCGGAACGTCCCCCTTCAGCCGCGAGACAAGCAGCTGGTGTTGCCCAGGCGGAGTCCTGGCGACGGAATATTTATGCATCCAAACCACCACGTTATAGCTTTAGCAACAAAACCACTATCTTACTCAGAAAGAAAGATTGATTATGTTGATTGCTTTTAGCATAATAAGCGGCCTTATTATCGGTTCCTTCCTCAACGTGGTCATTTACCGGATGCCCCGGAGGGAATCGGTAGTAGGGCCGGGAAGCCGCTGCCCGGTCTGCGGGCATAATCTGGGGGCCGGGGATTTGATACCGGTTTTGAGTTATATCAGACAGCAGGGTAAGTGCCGTTACTGCAGAGCAGGGATTTCCTCCCGCTATCCCCTGACAGAAATTATCACTGCGGCGGCTTTCCTGTCGATATGGCTGCAATGGGGTCTGTCCTGGGAGGGGCTGGCGGGTGTAATACTGACCTCTCTGCTCATTCCGGCAGCCGGCATAGACCTGGAATACGGTATCATACCGGACCGCTTAACCATTCCCGGCATTATAATCGGCCTCCTATTTGCGCCGTTAACGGTTGGGTTTATTTCGTCACTGGCAGGAGCTCTGCTTTTCGGAGGCGTTTTATTCCTCGCCGCCCTGATATCCCGGGGAGGTATGGGCGGGGGAGATATTAAACTGGCGGCGGCTATCGGAGCCTTTACCGGCTGGCAGGGGGCCGTGCTGGCCTTTATACTATCATCCCTCCTGGGTGGTATGGGGGGCTTGATTCTTCTCCTGAGCAGGAAAGCCGACCGCAAAACCGCCGTAAAATTGGGGCCCTTCCTGGCTCTGGGGGGATGGACAGCATATATGTGGGGTACGACCATGATTGATTTTTATCTCAATCTGTTGCAGGGATAATAAACAACCACAGATTATCACTTGTTTTACGCCGGATACGGTCTGTGGCTATGGGGTTTATAGGGGCAATATCTTATGCCTTGGATGATAAATGAGATTAAAAACGTTAAAGGCATGACGCTGGTTGAGGTAATGGCTGCTTTAGTGCTGCTGGCATTGCTGGCAGTCACGCTGCTGAGCGTATTTTCAACCACTGGGAGCTGGATAAATGGAGCCGGGAAAAAGACCGCAGCGGTACGGTATGCCGGTAATATCATTGAGATCATCCGGGCTAATTCCGGCGATCTTGATCAAATTTCCCTGCCCTACCGGGCGGAAGACGGAGATGCGGTTGATAACGATATAAATGACGGGACCTTTAACTTTAAGCTCGACCCGCTGCAGGAGCCGTTTAAAGCGAGCGCTGCCCGTGGTATGAAGGCTATTCTAACTATTAACCGGCATAACGATATGGTTTATTATCGTGAGGGCGATAATAACGGCGATGGTATTCCCGAAATCAACGGCGCTGACGTACCTTTCAGTCCTGACCTTTATGCGGTACGGGTAAAGATTGAATGGACGGAGGCGGGACATGACCGGGAGTTTGAGATTTCCACCATAATGGGAGCCAGGTGATGGGCTATGAAGATAATCAAAAACTTATTGGCAGCGGCAACCGGTATGACCCTGATCGAATTAATAGCAGCCTTGGCTTTGGTGAGTATTGTCGCCTCAGGGCTCATATCGGTTTATTGGTATGGCGCTTCCGCCTTTAAACGGGAAGGTCTGCAGGCCGATGCCCAGTATGATGCCAGAGCGGCCCTGGACAGGATAAGTATTGACGTGGCCGAGTGCAGTGATTTGGAGGTCAGGGATAAAAATGGCATTCCTCTGTCGGTCAATATCCCCGCAACCGAGGAGCAGAACCCCGTGTCACTGCATCTGGATGGAGTAGATGTTACCTATAGGACCGGCAGGGAAGGAAGACTGCAAAGATGCCAGAGTGGTGATACCAAGACCATAACGGTTTATAAAGCCGATACGGATTTCATAAATAGGGGAAAAGGCACGGTCGAAATTTGCCTGGAGGTTTTGGATGAAAACATGCAGCCTGTATTTCAGGTGAGCGGGATGTGTGGGAAAAAGGTATTCTAAGGGGTGAAAATAATGAAACGATTTGTCGCTCTGCTTGTGTCTCAACAAGGCTCGGCTATGGTGATGGCGCTGATGATTTTTCTTATCATCAGTGGGCTGGCTGCGGCAATTATAAATGTTGCGACCCTGGAAGATAAAATTGCCTTTTACCACGCCCGTAAGGAACAGGCCCGCCAATTGGCTGACGGCGGAATTCAGGTGGCCCGAAACGTGCTGATGAATTACAGGGGTTCCGGTTACCTTATGGAAGAAGCAAATGCTGAAACTGATATCCGTTGTATCAATAGCATGCTTAACGAGTTGTCCTCCTGGAATATAAGGGCGGAAATCACCGGCTTCTCATTTGCCGGCAGTATAGCAACTATAGAATCCACCGGAACCGTTGCTGAACCGGGCGTAAGCTCCGTAAGCCAAACCGTTCAGGCCAAGGTCATGGTCAACGGCCTGCCCAGCTATCCTTTACGCAGCCGTAAAGTCAGAATCATGGGGCGATATTTTGCTACGATTGCCGCTGGAAAAACAAGCTTGGTGCAGCAGTTTATAAGCCAGGATTGGGATCCGGCGGAGAGTGAATCTCCTATAGCGACAGACCCTGAAGATAACGTAGACAATGATACTGATATAAGACCGTTATATCTGTCTTATCCCTTGCATGGTCAGCCCTATCGCCAATTTGATTATTCCCGGGAGCATCCTTATTTTACGGCCTGCAACCATAATAATTCGTTCCATGATTATACCTGGTGGGTGGGTAATGAAACTAAACTGGGATATGAATACATTTATAAACAACGTTATATGGGATCAGGGTCGTCGGGATACTGGGAGCAGACCGCAGAACCGGGGCAGCATGATATGGAAAACAGCCGTCTGATCGTGGCGCCTTTTTATAAGCCCGCCGGGATACTGGATGTGGAAAATGCGGACGGAAGCCAGGCTCCAATAGCCATGCAGAGCGATGAGTTCGGGAATGAGATTTTGACCGCTGATGAGAGAGCCGCCTTATTTGATGATTGTATTCCCCGGCCCGACCTTAATAACTCCGCCGCCGGAGGATTAGCTCTCCAGGACCTGCTGTCCCATCCCGGCGCCGTTCTTTATCCTGACCGGGATACCGCCTTCAATTCGGCTGATTTCCTGAGACGGGGGATAGTGCGAAGTGATGTTAAGCCTCCTGAGTTTAACAGCGCCATGCTAGATAAATATCGCGAGTTATCGCAGCAGGATTCAACCTGGCAGTATATCCCCGCCCATTCTTCCCTGCTCCAGCCGTCAGGAGCCCATCGCTACCGGCTGATTATGGATAGTCCTGATATGGTAAGCAGCAAATTCTTTATTGATCTTGATCCCGATGACACGGTGGAACTTGATTTTACTAGCGCCAGCCACTATACAGATCCCATATTCTCATGGAACCCGCTGAGTCTAAATGATTTGACGGATAAAATTATGAATCAAAAGGGTACTTTTTTTAATGCCTTTCGTAACCGGCTGGACAGCATAATAGCCGTTTCTCCGGCCAACCTTTATGCAGGTATAGACAGCTTTATGCTTGATGTCGTTAATGATGCGGCTGATAAAAAGCCGGCCATTTTTTTATTATCCGGTAAAAACATTGATCTGCTGCTCGACCCGGTCAGCTTCAACCAGATTTCCAGGAAGTGGACCAACGCCGGCGCCGAGAGGGAGATCAGGATATTCATACTGGCCGGAGGCAACGCCCGGATAACCTCGACTCTGCAGAAAATGACCTGCCGAGGCATTCTGAGCGCGTCGCAGGACATCACTTTTTTAATGGATTATTTTGCCGAAGATGAACAGGAGCCGTTTCCCCATCGGGAGATAGAAAAGAACCTGGTGGTAATAAAAGATACGGACATATTACGTGCATTTCCCGAACCCTGGGCTTATATGGGGGAAGGAGCGATAGTCTCATATAAATATATAGACTAATAAGATGGGAGAGAGAAATTTGCCGGTTAAAAAAAATCGGGGTGTTGGTCTGGACATAGGAAGCCGCAAAATTAAGCTGGTCAGCCTGCGGAAGGAAAGAGGAAGATTGCAGATCGAAACCTGGAGCAGCATCCCGACTCCGCCGGGAACAGCAGAGGCAGGTATAATATATGACCCCCGGCGATTAGGCGAGGCCTTGGGGGAGATAGTCAGAGAATCAGGGCTGAAAGATAAAAATGTGATTTCGGCAGTGGCAGGTTCCCAAGTGTATACCCGCAATCTGGTCATGCCCCGGATGAAGAAAGATGAATTAAAGGAAGCGGTAAGATACCAGGCCACCACTTTTCTTCCCCTGCCGGTGGAAGAAACAGCTATGGATGTGTTCCCGCTGCGTGATTTTGAGGATGAAGAAGGTAAAAAAACAGAAGTTTTTTTGGTGGCGGTGCGCCGGCAGCAGGTGCAGAACCTGGAGCTAGTTTGCAGCTTGGCTGGTTTGCAGCTAAGAATAGTAGATATAGAACCATTGGCTTTAAATCGGGTTTTGAATGATAATAGCGGAAACGCCGTTAAGGCATTCCTGAACCTGGGAGCCAGCCACTCCTGTTTTTCAGTGTTTCAGGATGAGGTGCCGGTCTTTAACCGTCATTGGACTTTGGGAATGGCGGCTTTTTACCCGCAACGGGAAACGGAAATCCCGGATCGGGATGCGGCTATTGCTCCTGGCGATGAGGATTACCTGGTTAGAGATTTAATTGCTGAAGTGGCCCGTTCGGTTGACTACTACAACCTGCAAAATCCCGCTGCTTTGGAAAAAATTATCCTGTGCGGCGGCGGTTCGCGTCTGCGGGGATGGGATAAGCTGATAGCCGTTAATGTTGATTGTGAAGTGGAGATAGCGGATCCGCTGGTTAATTTTATGCTTCCATCCGGAGTAACTGAGCAAGTCTGCCGGGAATTGCGGCATGACTTTGCCGTGGCTCTGGGTTTGGCTGTCAGGGGGATAGGGTAATGATTCCGGCGTCAGGCATAATCATAAATCTGTTGGAGACCGACCGCAGCCGTAGCCGGAAGAAAAAGCTGGGAGCAGTCGCCTTGCTCCTGATTATGGTAATGGGCGGAATTTTAGCCGGACTCTATTACTCTGCCCTAAACGCCTGCCAGGAGCAGCAGGCACTCAATCGGGAGCTTAAAATACGGATGGCTGAATACCGCAAACTGCAATTGTCTCTTAAGGATAGTGAGGCGATAAAGCAGCAAATAAAAGTGAAAAGCGATACCGTGGCTGAGATTGAGGACTGCCGGATATCCTCTACGGAAATACTGCAGGAGATAGCAGACGTTCTTCCGTCGGGAGTTTTAGTAACCAAAACCCGGATAACACCGGATAGTATAAGTATGAGCGGATTATCCCCGGACCATAGCGAGGTTGCCCGTTTTATTTCCGGTCTAAGAGCAAGCCCGCGGTTTAAGGAAGTAAGGGTGGTGGCTTCTGAGGCTGGCGCGGTCAGTTCTGAAACTGAATTTGTGGTAGAAATTGATTGGGGGGTGAAGAGCAGGTGAAGTTGTCCCCTCGGGAGCAAATATTATTACTGGTCTTGATTATCCTGCTTTCCTTCTACCTGTTCAATAAAATCTTCTACCAGCCCCTAAGAGACGATACAGCCAAACTGACGGCCGAAAATATGAAATTGAAAAGTTTGCTGGCGGACCGGCCCAGCAAGCTGGAACAGAGGCAGGAGCTGGACCGAGAAAAGGGCAGGTCCAATGAACTATATCGCCGGCTAATGGTAAGGATACCGGAGGCGGCTTATATATCCGAAACCATAGCCTATTTGGAAACCAGCGCTGGGATTGCGTCGGTACAATTGCTTAAGGTCGATTATCGCTCGCGGGAAAACAGCCCTGCCGCCCGTACGGCAAATTTGCCGCCGGAAAAGGGCGGCGCCCGGCCGTGCAATTTTACCATCACCGCCAGCGGCAGTTATTTTAATTTGCTGACTTGGCTGAGCAAGATAGAAGGATCTCCCCGCCTCTACGTTATTGATAGTATAGAACTAACTGCTTCGGAATCCCGTTCGCCCATAGAAGAAGGGGAAGAAGCGCCTGTTTCCCCTTCTTCTCCGGAATTAAAAGGATCACCCCGATTCAATGATAGTAATTTACATATGCAATTGCAGTTGACCGCTTACTATGATCCGGTTTCAATCCCGGGATTTGCAGGCATGCCCGAAAAAATATCCCCGGGAGCAGGAAGAGAAAACCCGTTTCGGCGCTGATTAATTCAACGGACTCGGCATAGACAGTCGGCATTTTTACTTTTTAGCAGGAATGTGCGGTTTTTTCCTGAATTAATAGACGTAGACTAATTAATATGGTCAGCAAAAGGGAATTCTATTAAAAAGTGCTGTTTTGGAGGGAAATAAACTGGATAAAGCAATACTGGAAAAAGTTTTAGAGGAAGCCTTAAAAAAGGGCGGGGACTTTGCCGAGATATACATTGAAGAAAAGCAATTGAGCAATGTTTTTTGCGAGGATGACCGGATCGAAAAGGTCAACAGCGGCAGGGAAAAAGGGGCCGGGATCAGAGTGGTCAGGGAAGGCAGGACCGCTTATGTCTATACTAGTGACCTGAGCGAAGAAGGTTTGCTCAAAGCGGCTGCCGCAGCCCGGTATTCAGCAGTTGCCGGGTCAGAACCCCATTCGATAGCCCTCGCTTCAAAAAAGCCTGCCTTTGATCTGAATTGTAAAAGATTGCCTGCAGCAGTAAGTTTCGACGAAAAGGTTGAACATGTATTGGCAGCCAATCAAAGCGCCCGCGACGTTGCCGATGAGATCCGCCAGGTTACGGTGGCGGTGGGTGATCTGTACAAGAAAGTCATTATAGCCAACAGTGACGGAGATCTGGCCGAGGATGAACGCACCCGCATCAGGTTGACAGTCAGCGCGGTGGCTTCCCGGGACGGCATTATTCAAACCGGTTATGAATCGGCCGGAGGAGCATGCGGCTGGGAACTGCTGGACGAGGTTGACTTTGAGAACATGGCGGAAAAGGCGGCCCGTTTGGCGGTTGGCATGCTTTCAGCCCGCCCCGCCCCGGCCGGGCGTATGCCGGTGGTGATGTCCTCGGAAGCGGGCGGGACTATGGTGCATGAAGCCTGCGGCCACGGACTGGAGGCCGATTTGGTTCAGAAGGGCCTCTCCGTGTATAAGGATAAATTGGGGGAAAAGGTAGCGGCTGATGGGGTAAGTGTTATTGATGACGCTACCCTGGCGGGCAAGTATGGTACCTTCCGCTTTGACGATGAAGGCAATTTCGGTCAGCGTACGGTTTTGATCAATGACGGGATACTGGAACAGTATATGTATGATCGCTTAACGGCGGCCAAGGATGGCCGGGATTCCACCGGCAACGGGCGGCGCGAATCTTATCAGGATAAACCCATACCGCGCATGAGCAACACCTTTATTGCTTCCGGCCGGGACGATCCGGAAGCAATTATCAGCTCGACTCCTTGGGGTTTGCTGGTTAAAAAGATGGGCGGGGGACAGGTCAATACCACCAATGGTGATTTTGTGTTTGATGTTCAGGAAGCTTATCTTATAGAAGATGGCGAAGTTAAATACCCGGTGCGGGGGGCTAACCTGACCGGCAACGGGCCCAGGGTTTTAAACAGCATTGATATGATTGGCAGTGATCTGGGATTCGGCATCGGGGTGTGCGGTAAAGACGGGCAGGGAGTACCGGTATCTGATGCCCAGCCCACCATCCGCATTAGGGAATTGACGGTGGGAGGAACCGCACCGGCCAACGGTCCCCAAAAGCGCAGGATCAGGCGAATGTAGCCGGGATTGACGCGAGAATAGACGCCAATAGCTTCTGCGCCCAAAGGGCGATCTCAATTTTTAGGAGAGTGTTAGGTATGAAAGATTTCTTGAGCAATGCCGGGCAGAAGGCCTTGGAGCTGGCCCGCAAAAAAGGGGTGGAGGCCGAAGCATTTCTGCTGCAGGGCCGGGAATTAGATATAGAAGTGATAGCAGGACAGGTTGAGACCTTGAAGGAAGCCGGGGAAGCCGGCCTGGGCTTGCGGGTGATAAATAACGGCCGGCTGGGCTTTGTTTTTACCAGTGATCTTTCCGACCAGGCCATAAGGCAGGCCGTAGATGATGCCATAAGCATTTCCCGTTATACCGAGGCCGATCCCCATAACTGCCTCCCCCAGGGTAATTACGACTACCCCGTGCTGGAGGTCTATGATGCGAATATACCGGAAACCAGCCTGGAGGAAAAGATAGAGATGGCCCGGGAAGTGGAGCGAAAAGCGTTGGCCCTTGATCCCCGGATCAGTATTGTGGAGCGGGCCGGTTATGAAGACAGCGAATTTACCAGTGTTATAATGAATACCAGTGGGCTTTATGCCAGCGGCAGCGGCAATTTTTGCGGAATCTATATCTTCCTGGTGGCAGAGGAAGACGGTGATGCTCAGAATGGCTTTTCAGTAATGATGAAGAAGAACTATAAAGAGCTGGATCCTGCCTTTACCGGACAGGAAGCTGCCGTTAACGCGGTCAGGGCCTTAAAGGCCCGTACCATAGGTTCAGCTCACCTGCCCTGTGTAATGGACCCCTATGTGGCCACCCGTTTTCTTAGCCTGCTGGCCCAGATGGCAGATGCCCAGATGGTGCAGAAGGGAAAATCCCTTCTGGCCGGAAAACTGGAGCAGTTGGTGGCTTCACCGGCAGTTACCCTGGTGGACGACGCCACCTTCAGCGGGGGGATCGGCAGCTTTCCTTTTGATGGTGAAGGGGTTGCGGCTCGAAGCAACACGGTCATAAAAGACGGAATCCTGACCGGCTATCTTTATGACAGCTATACCGCCAGTAAAGCCGGGGTGGAATCGACCGGCAACGGACAACGAGGCTCATTCCGCAGTCTTCCGGCAGTGGGGACCAGCAATTTTATCCTGCAGGCAGGCAGCAAAAGCCCGCAAGATTTATATGGGGATATCCAAAAGGGTCTATACATCACGGAAGTGATGGGAATGCATACCGCCAATCCCATTTCCGGGGATTTCTCCGTGGGTGCGGCCGGTATCATGATTGAAAACGGCCAATTGACCTTCCCGGTACGGGGGGCGACTATTGCCGGCAACCTGGGAGATTTCTTCCGGGATATCGAGTCGTTAGGCAATGATCCCAGATTTTTCGGGGGGAAGGCGGCTCCCAGCATACGCCTCAAGAGTCTGAGCATAGCTGGGGAATAGTAAAGGATGTGATAGTTTGAACCAAGGCATTCTGATTATAAACGGACCTAATCTCAATCTCCTGGGGCGCAGGGAACCGTCTCTTTATGGCAGCCAAAGCCTGGAGGAGATCAATCGGGATTTGCAAAGTATGGCTGCGGCGGCCGGCGTGAGGATAGATTTCTTTCAGTCCAATCACGAAGGCGAATTACTGGACCGGATCCAGCAGGCACGGGACGATTTCGAGGTTATAATCATAAATGCCGGAGCCCTGTCCCATTACAGCATCGCTCTCCACGACGCTTTGCGGGCGGCTGCTATTCCGGTTATTGAGGTCCATCTGTCCAATATTTATACCCGGGAGGAATTCCGCCATTATTCCCTGATTGCGCCGGTAGCCCGGGGGGGTATATTCGGCTTCGGGGCCCTGTCCTACCGCTTGGCTTTTCTGGCCGCCTGCGAGATCATAAAGGAAAATCAGGAAAGGTAAATATACTATTTTACATATAATGCTGGTACGGTAAAATAAAACAGTAACTTGATTATGCTTAGAATAAATATAGGTGAGGATAATTGCTAAACGAACGAATCAACCATATGCTGCTTTTAATGGAGGCGAATAAGCTTGATGCCTTTCTGGTAAGCAAAGCAGAAAATATTCGCTATCTCTCCGGCTTTACCGGGGGCGAAGACGCCCGGCTGCTGTTGAGCCCGGAGCATCGTTATATATTGACTGATTCCCGCTACTTTGAGCAGGCGGCCAGGGAATGCCCAGGCTGGGAACTGGTAGAAAGCCGGCCGCCTGGTCTGGAGGAACTGCAAAGAGTTTCTGCCGGGATTAAACGCCTGGGGATTGAGAGCCATGCCGTCAGCTATCGTTCTTATCTGGAACTGGAAACCTCTCTTATCATGGAGCTGGTACCGCTGATTGATATGGTGGAAGAGCTGCGGCAGATAAAAGATGAGGACGAACTGCGGATGATGCGGGCAGCAGCCCGTATCGGGGATGAGGTTTTCAGCAGCCTCTGCCGGCATAAAATAGTTCCGGGAGTAAGCGAAAGAGAACTGGCCAATGAGATCGTCTATCTTTTACGCCAAAAAGGCTGTGCCAGTGAAGCTTTTGCCACTATTGCCCTGGCGGGGGAAAATGCTGCTCTCCCCCATGGACATCCGGGTGACCGCAAGCTGAAAGCGGGCGATATGCTGACCCTGGATTTTGGAGGATTTTATGAAGGCTATGCCGCGGATATGACCAGGACCTTAGCTATTGGTGAAGCTGGGGACGATTTTAAATCCAGGTATCAGGCGGTACTGGAAGCGCAGATGCTGGGCATATCATTGGTCAGGTCCGGTGCAAGCTGCCGCGAAATAGATACAAAAGTAAGAAAATGCCTGGGGCAACACGGTCTGGGTGAATACTTTCAGCATAGTACCGGCCATAGTCTGGGTCTGGAGATTCATGAGAGTCCGTCAATCTCCGCCCGCAGTGAGGCCATTCTCCAGGAAAATATGGTCGTCACCGTGGAACCGGGCATTTACCTAGCAGGATGGGGAGGAATACGCATTGAGGATACGGTGATAGTCAAAAACGGGGGATGCGAAATCATAACCCACAGTGATAAAAGCCTATTAATTATTTGATGGAGGGATAAGATGATATCGGTTAATGATTTTAAAACCGGAGTGACTATTGAATTGGATGGACAGGCCTGGCAGGTAGTAGAGTTTCAGCATGTCAAACCGGGAAAAGGCGCGGCTTTTGTCCGGGCCAAACTTAAGAATGTCAAGACCGGGGGCTCGGTTGAAAAAACCTTCCGCGGAGGGGAAAAAGTTCCCCGGGCTCATCTGGACCGGAGAGAGATGCAGTACCTCTATAATGACGGCGAGGGCTATGTTTGCATGGATACCGAAAATTACGAGCAGATCTCCATCAGCGCGGAAGCCATAGGCGAAGGCGTTAAATGGCTGCTGGAGAATATGAACATACAGGTGCTTATGTTTCAGGGTAATATAATCGGTATTGAACTGCCTAACTTCGTAGAAATGGAAGTAGTGGACACCGAACCGGGAGTAAAGGGCGACACCGCTACCGGGGCCACCAAAAATGCCACTTTGGAAAGCGGCGCGACGGTTAAAGTGCCTCTGTTTATCAACACCGGCGACAGAATCAGGATAGATACCCGTATTGGTGAATATCTGGATAGGGCATGATCAAAAGGCTGCGGGAAGCAGCCTTTTTTTTACCGGCCGGTGCGCCCGGCATGACGAAGCCTGCTGATTTTGATTTTGTCCCCCAACTAATTCATACCCTGACATTACTAAAGTTGAAAAATCGACGGGTGTAGCCTGCCCTGCTTTAAATATTAACAAGAAAATAGACGCAGGTTCATTATAAAACAGACGCGGAACCCGCGGAATCTTTGAACGATTAAGGGGACGGTCCTCCCGATCGCCATTTTGGCGATCGGGAGGACCGTCCCCTTGAGCAACCAGCCGCTATGGTTAAAAATAACTGCAGGAAACCGGGTTAATTCCTTATTTTTTACCAATAATATTAACGGTCATATTTCTTTAAAATGAAAAAGGAGGCAAGGTTGTGAGGGATATCAGCGAGAAGGTAAGTTATCTTCAGGGATTGAGTGAAGGGTTGAATATTAGTGACGGCAACCCCCAGGGTAAAATCATTACCGGTATTTTGGGAGTACTGGATGATATTGCGGGAATGCTGGCCGAGATGCGTTCTGATTTAGATACCGTCGGAGAATATATTGAAAACATTGATGACGATCTTTTGGAACTGGAGGAGAATTTTAAACGGGACCAGGATATTATTGAGGTGAAATGTGATAATTGTGGTGAGGAGCTTGTCTTTGACGCCGATTTGATGGAAGACGAAGATGTTATAGAAATTATCTGTCCGCGCTGCAATGAAGTGGTTTTTGTTAATGACGGTTCCTTCGACTTTGAGTATGATGATTATGGAGATGAAATAGAGGATGGCCGGACGGCCAGAAATACCGATGCCTAAACCCTGAATCCAGCAATACCATCAAATGATTAAACGCACAAGGGGACGGTTCTCCCGTGTCAAGAATTTGACACGGGAGAACCGTCCCCTTGTGTGGAGGGGCAACCGTCTCGTTTTGCTGGTATATTTTCCTCCTTAAACCAATATTTATGGTAAAGCAGGGAGGTGGATTTATGCTGGAGCCTGGTAAGAATTTGCTGCGAAGAGAAGTACTTCCCTACTTTTCCACTCAGATTAAGGATTTATTGCTTAATCTGGAGGAAGATCAATGTTTGCGGCTGGAAGAAATCCGATTACGCTGTGGTCAGCCTCTGCTGCTCAAAGTAGGAGAACGGGACTTTACCCTGGATCGGAGAGGGCGCTTGAGTGAAGACATTGCCACCGGCGTTAGGACAAGTGAAGAGGACATATACCGTACTATTTCCTCTATCAGTGATAATTCCCTGTATGCATTTGCCGAAGAGATAAGAAGAGGGTTTATTACCGTAGCCGGTGGGCATAGGGTGGGTCTGGCAGGACAGGTTGTAATGCAGGGAGAAGCGGTTAAAACCATGAAGGATTTTTCCAGTCTTTGTTTCCGTATAGCGCATGAGATTAAGAACTGTGCTCTATCTCTGCTTCCCTACATAAACAGCGGCAGCGGAAATACTATCGCCAATACCCTGATAATTTCTCCTCCCCGCTGCGGTAAGACCACTATATTAAGAGATTTGGCCCGTCTTCTGGCTAATAACCATAAACACCAGTCGGGCCGCAATGTGGTTATTGTTGATGAACGTTCCGAATTGGCCGGAAGTTACCGGGGGATACCGCAGCTGGATGTGGGACCCCGTACCGATGTGCTGGACTCCTGCCCCAAGGCGCAGGGAATGATCATGGCTTTGCGTTCTCTTTCGCCCCAGGTAATTATTACTGATGAAATTGGGCGGCGGGAGGATGTCCTGGCCCTCCAGGAATGTGTCAATGCCGGAGTGGCAGTTATAAGCAGCGTTCATGCCGGAACGGTGGATGAACTGCAAAAACGGCCGATAATGCGGGAACTGCTGTCAAGCCGGGCCTTTAAGCTGGCCGTAATTTTATCACGGACAAACGGTCCGGGTTCAATCCAGGATATAGTCAGGTGGGATTAATATGCTGTTTAAAACCCTGGGTATAGCTTTAATTATCGGTGGGTTCGGAGGCTTTGGCTTAAGCGGTGCCCGGCGCTTTGAAAAGAGGGTTGATGAGCTGAAAAATATCAGGATGGCTCTGGGTTTCCTGGAGAAGGAAATCACCTGTGCCTATACCCCCCTTTCCCGGGCCCTGACCCGAACGGCTACATTTTGCGAGAAACCGGCGGCTTTACTGTTTGCGGAAAGTGCCAGGCTGCTCAATTCCCGACAAGGAACTACCGCGGAAGAGGCCTGGCGGACAGGTCTTCAAAAACTGGTGGAGCATTCCAGCCTGAAGGCCGGAGATATAAGTCTGCTTGACAGCATAGCGGTGCAACTGGGCAGATCCGATGCCGGTGAACAGAGAAAGGTGTTCGACCTCCTGCAGGAAGAATTAAGGATTCAGGAGGAGAAGGCCCGGGCGGAACTGGATTCCGGCCATAAGCTCTGGAGCTACGGAGGCTTCATCATAGGAACGGTGGTAGTCTTGTTGCTGATTTAAGGCTGCAGATACGGGATATATAAACGGGTCCGCATCTGTAAGTTGAATATAAAAATAAAGGGGCGGTTGAGGTGGATATTGATATAATCTTTCGCATTGCCGGTATAGGAATACTGATTTCAGTGCTGTCAATCGTGCTCAAACAGGCTAAAAAGGAAGAACAGGCGGAGATGCTGACTCTGGCCGGAGTCGTTGTGGTTCTGATCATAGTCGTACAGTTGATGAACCAGCTTTTCATGGTGGTCAGATCTGTGTTCAATCTGTAATTTTTTTGGCGGTATTACGGTTGCACCTTCCCGAAGGTCATGACAAGACTTGCAAGGAGCGATGACCATGGAAATTGCTCAAGTGGTGGGATTAGCCCTGGTTACGACTATCCTCCTCTTGATATTGCGGCAGGAGAATCCGGTTCTGGCAGTAATACTAAGCATTGTTTTCAGTATCGTCATCTTTACGGTGATGATGGGAAAGATGGCTTCCATCCTTAATGTGATGCGGGAGTTAACCCGCCGGGCCGAAGTGAATTATTTTTTCTTTGCCACCATTTTGAAAATACTGGGAGTGGCTTACCTGGGAGAATTTGCAGCCGCTATTTGCCAGGATGCGGGCGAGCAGGCGGTAGCCAAAAAGGTGGAATTCGCCGCTAAGATCATTATTGCCGTACTGGCTCTCCCCATCATGATAGCCATACTGGAATCTCTCATGCAGTTGATGCCAGGATAACGGGGTGAAGACCAAGGATTGGCAGAGCGACCGGTATCATCCGACCATTTGAGTGGGAAGCCGGGGTCGATTTAAGTTCATTGGGGGCTTAGCTTTTATATCTTGCAGATGATTTTTAATTACATGCCGCCTAAGCCACTGGAGAGGAGATTGGAGGAAAATGCCGGTGAAAAAAGCAGCAGTAACCGGAAAGAGCCCTCTGGCTGCCGGCAAAACCCGGCCTTTACATGTTTTGATAACCGGGTTATTGCTTATTTCTTTGTACGGCCTGTTTTTTCCCGGGGCAGTCAGGGCAGCCGAAAGCGAGCCGGTCTTTTCCTTTGAGGACACCTTGAAGAACCTTGATCTGGACGCTCTGGAAGAGTACCGGGATAAACTGGATACAGAAGTGGATTCTCTGATGGAGGGCAAACCCCTGAAGGAGTGGCTGCTTGATTTTATCAAGGGGGAATGGAAATTCAATGTGAAGGATGCCGGAGAAGGGATTTTACGCCTGGTGGGCAAAGAAATACTGGCGAATTCCAGCTTACTGGGGAGATTGTTGGTTCTTTCCGTTATTGCGGCTTTGCTCATCAATTTACAGACCGCGTTTTCCTCATCAGTCGCCCAGATGTCTTATCTGGCTTGCTTCCTGGCTTTATCCGCCATTGCCTTGAGTTCTTTTAAAATCGTTTTGGCCATCGGCCAGCAGAGTATAGATAACATGGTGGCTTTTATGACCGCTATGCTTCCCCAGATGCTGGTATTAACGGCCGGGCTGGGTAATATTAACAGCACCGTCATGCTGCTGCCGTTACTCATGACCGGTGCCACTGCTTTCGCTACCACGGTGAAGAATGTAGTTTTTCCTTTAATAATCCTTTCCGCCATTCTCAATCTGGTTAATCATATGTCAGACACCTTAAAGGTAGAGAGAATGGCCAAATTCTTTACCCAGATGGCGCAGTTATCATTGGGATTTTTTCTGACCATCTTCGTAGGTTTTATCAGCTTGAGGGCAGTATATGCCGCTACTCTGGATAAGATAGCGTTGCGAACCACGAAGTTCGTTACCGACAATGCCATACCGGTAGTGGGCAAGATGTTTTCCGACACCGTGGAGGTGGCCGCCGGGTACGTCATAATGATAAAACAGGCCTTGGGCATATACGGAGTACTGGTAATAGCAGGGATTATTCTGGCCCCTCTGGTTAAAATCGCTGCTATCGCACTGATTTACAAGCTGTCGGCTGCTATCGTGGAGCCTCTGGGAGATTCGCGCACGGCGGCAATACTTGAGGTTATGAGCACCCACCTTTTTTTGATGTTGGCTACCGTGGCAGCGGTAGGCCTGATGTTTTTCATTATGATTGCCATTGTGGCAGGTATGACCAATAATCTGGGCATGCTGCGATAAATAGCAACCGATATTAAACCTGGATAAAATCCGGGCAGTCTGTGGTACATCTTATTCGAGGAGGACCTTATGGCCTTACTGGCGGGAATGGTAAAGAACGTACTGGTAATAATCATCATGGCCAGTTTCCTGGAAATTATGCTTCCGGAGGGGCGGGTAAAACCTTTCGTTCGTTTTGCCATGGGCCTGTTTATTATCATAGCGGTTTTGAACCCGGTACTGAACGTTTTATTTGCAGGCAGGGACCTGGAAGTGAATCTCTGGGATTACCAGCTTACTCCGGAGCAGGAAAGAGAAGTGCTGGAGCGGGGCAGCCGCCTTAACCAGCAGCTGGCCAATACTTCTGACCGCAGTTTCACGGGAAAAATCGAAGGGCAAATAAGCGCAGTGGCAATGCTGGTACCAGGGGTAAATAAAGTAGAGACCAGAGCCGTATTGGATGATGAAGGAGCGCTGCAGCAGTTGCACCTGACGGTAAGACCGGAGGAGAGCCCAGCCCTGCCGGGAGAGGGGGATGAAATCAAGGCCTTTTCCCAGGGAGGGGAGCAATCCCCGCCCGTCGGCCAAAAGCAAACGGAAGAAAAAATCCGCAGTGTTATCAATAATCTCTACGGGTTTAAAAATGTTCCCATCGAAATCAAGTTTGAAGGGGGTTAATGCTGTGTTATACGAATGGATCAGAGGGGATAAGAATGATAATGAAGGGCCGGTTCGCTTTCTGAATAAGAAGAGCAGATATATCATGGTTATTGCTATCTGTCTCGGCCTTCTGGCCTTAATCTGGCCGGTCACCCGAACCGGCCCGGACAGCGGCGGCAAAACCGCAACCGATAATACTGCCAGCGGCAAGGGGAGTAATAAAATCAATCAGGATTTGACCGGGGAGCTGGAATATATATTATCGCGGATTGATGGGGCGGGAAAAGTGAAAGTCAGTATAACTCTGGCTTCGGGGGGGGTAAAGACCTATGCCGCCAATACCCGGAATGAAAAACGGGAGATTGAGGAAAGCCAGAACGGTCTCAAGAAAACCACCAGTGAGAGTAATGTAACTCGTGACTTGGCGGTATCGGCCGGAACCCCGCTGCTGGTTGAGGACAAAACCCCGGAAGTAATCGGAGTACTGGTCGTAGCCGAGGGAGCCGGTTCGCCATTGATCCAGGAAAAGTTGATTCAGGCCACGGCTACACTGCTAAATGTATCACCCCATCAGGTTTGTGTCATGCCGGGGCAGGATATATAAAAGCAAAGGGGAGAGGCACATGGTGTTGGAAATAAAAAAGGCTAAAAAAATTATCGTTATTGCCGGTGTAGTGCTGGCAGTAATTGTAGCGGCCAATATGTTGTGGGGAGGGCGAAGTTTTGAAGAGCCCATCAATGCCCCCGATAGTGCAATGAGCGAGTCCCAGCCGGAAAAGACCGCTGATAATATGGAATCCCGCAGCGGGGAGGATTTTTTTGCTGAATATCGTCTGCAAAGAGAGCGCAGCCGCAGCCGTGAAATGCAGGTGCTGCAGGAGTTGGCTCAGGACGAGGCCCAGGGGCAGGCGGCGCAGGAAGCATCCTTGAAAATAATACGTATAATGGAAGAAATGGAGAAAGAGATGAAAGCGGAAAATTTAGTTAAATCCCGGGGAATTGAGGAGTGTGTGGTGATCAGTGAACCGGGGATGAGCACCGTGGTTATAAAGGGAGAGGCGGCAGCAATTGATGAGGAGGAAATTAAAGGCCTGATTGGCCGGGTTTTAGAGGTTAATGACGAAAACATAGGCATGGTTTTTCGAAGCGGGAATAATGAGTAATGTATACATGAGCAAAAATGATTGAAATAGAGGGGGTTTATTTTTATAATATTAACAAGTGTAGTGGGACCAACTTGCTCAGGCCCTTGGCCTGAGCCTATTTGTATATAAGGTAAGCCCAAGGTGCTGCTAAAATTTTATGATTGTTATACTACTGGGAGGTAAGCAATGGGAAGAATTAAAATTACCGATACGAGTTTGAGGGATGGACATCAGAGCCTGTGGGCTACCAGGATGACCACTGACGATATGCTCCCGGTACTGCAGAATTTGGATAATGCGGGATATTATTCGTTGGAAGTATGGGGAGGGGCCACTTTTGATGTCTGCATCCGCTACCTGAACGAAGACCCCTGGGAAAGGCTCAGAACCATCCGCCGGGAAATAAAACAGACTAAGCTGCAGATGCTTATAAGAGGGCAATCACTGGTAGGTTATAACCACTACCCCGATGATATTGTGGAAAAATTCATCGAAAAGGCAGCAGAAAACGGGATCGACATTTTCCGGACTTTTGATGCCCTCAATGATATTCGAAACCTGGGAACCTGTATGAAAGCCATCAAAAGGACCGGCAAACATGCTCAGCCCTCGGTGGTCTACACGATCAGCCCGGTTCACTCCATGCAGCATTTTGTCGACACGGCCTTGTATTTGCGGGATATGGGGGCAGATTCTATCTGTGTAAAGGATATGGCCGGCTTGCTTGCGCCTTATGCTTCTTATGAACTGGTGCGGGCTTTGAAGGAGAACTTAGACGTGCCCATTCAGTTGCATACCCATTATATTGGAGGTTTGGCTATCGCCACTCTGATAAAGGCGATAGAAGCCGGAGTGGATATTATTGATACTGCCAGTGTGCCTATGGCCTTTGGCTCTTCCCAGCCTCCGGTAGAAACTATTGTCCGCGCTCTGCAGGGAACCGAATGGGATACGGGGATGGAACTGCACCAGCTTTTCGGCATTGCCAACCACTTTGAACAATTACGCAAGCATAAAGGTTTCGAGCGTGGCGTCACCCGGATTTCAGATATGAAAGTTTTTGAACATCAAGTTCCCGGAGGAATGATTTCCAACTTGCATTCCCAGTTGGAACAGCAGAAGGCGGCCCATCGTATGGATGAAGTCTTGCAGGAGATCCCGCGGGTAAGGGAAGACCTGGGTTACCCGCCCCTGGTTACCCCCACCAGTCAGATTATAGGAACTCAAGCAGTTCTGAATGTTTTGATGGGGGAAAGGTATAAAATGTGCCCCGGAGAGGTAAAACATTATGTGCGGGGTTACTATGGCAAACCTCCGGCCCCCATCAAAGAGGATATCCGTAAAAAGATTATCGGCGATGAGGAGATTATTCAGGTAAGGCCGGCCGATCTGATGCCGCCCGCTTGGGAGCGGTCCCAACAGGAAGTAGCGGTATGGACCGATAAAGAGGAAGATATTTTAACTTATGCTCTTTTCCCCCAGGTAGCATTAAAGTTTTTCGAATATCGCCAGGGTAGAAGCCATGAAGACATCCCTCAGATTTCATCCCGGGATGAAGTCAGGGATGACTTGCTGAAAGAAAAGCCGGCAGTTAAGCTGCCATCAGCCGGCCGGACAAGTGAGATGCAAAGTAGAGGAGATAATGAAATGAATATTGATGAAATAAGAGAGCTGATGTTGATGCTGGATCAAACCAGTATCGCCGAACTGGAATTGCAAAAAGACGATTATAGACTGAGCCTGCGCAAAACCTGCTCTGCCGCCGGCCAGGATAAGCCGGCGCCGGCGGCTGTCGGTGACGGTGGGGCAGCACCGGTTAAGGAAGAAAATTTGCCGGTCGATAATCAAAACGTCGTAGAAGTGGTGGCCCCGATGGTAGGGACTTTTTACAGCTCTCCCGCACCGGATGCTCCGGCTTTTGTTAAGCTGGGAGACCGGGTTGACCCGGGCCAGACCCTTTGTATTCTGGAAGCCATGAAGCTGATGAATGAAATTAAATCAGAGGCTGCCGGTACTATAGTTGATATTCTGGTACGCAATGCCGAAGCGGTTGAATATGGCCAGGCATTATTCCTGATAGAGAAAGATTAGGGGTGGTAAATTGTTTTCCAGGGTACTTATTGCCAACCGTGGTGAAATAGCCCTCAGGATTATAAGAGCCTGCCGGGAACTGGGCGTGAAAACAGTGGCGGTTTATTCAACTGCCGACCAGGACAGTTTGCATGTACAGGCGGCGGATGAAAAGATTTGCATAGGGGGCCCGCCGGCGCGGGAGAGTTACCTGAATATAGCTAATATTATAGCGGCAGCGAAGAATAAAGGGGTGGATGCTATTCACCCCGGTTATGGTTTTCTGGCGGAGAATGCCTACTTCGCCGAGCTCTGCGATACTCATGGGATAAAGTTTATCGGTCCCCGCCCCGATGTCATAAAACTTATGGGAGACAAGGTCACAGCCCGTGAGGTCGTAAGCAAGGCCGGAGTTCCACTGGTTCCGGGGAGCAAGGGAGCGGTTGCTTCCTATGAAGAAGCGTTGGCGGTAGCGCGGGAGATCGGCTACCCGGTAATGATAAAGGCTTCTGCCGGCGGAGGCGGCAAGGGTATGCGCCTGGCTCATGGAGAAGGCACTTTAAAAGAATCGTTGGAAATGGCCAGGATGGAAGCAGGTGCTGCCTTTGATAATAACGAGGTTTACATTGAGAAGTACATAGAAGAACCTCGTCATATAGAATTTCAGGTGTTGGGAGACGAGCAGGGCAATATCATTCACCTGGGAGAAAGGGACTGCTCTTTACAGAGGCGCAATCAGAAACTGCTGGAGGAGGCTCCTTCTACTTTCCTGGATGAGGAATTGCGCAGCCGGATGGGGGCGGTGGCAGTTGAAGCCGCCCGGGCTGCCGGTTATTACAGTACCGGAACGGTGGAGTTTCTGGTGGATAAAAACCGCAATTTCTATTTTATTGAAATGAATACCCGTATCCAGGTTGAACACCCGGTGACAGAAATGATTACCGGAGTTGATCTAGTGAAGGAGCAGATAAGGATTGCCGCTGGAGAGGCCCTGCATTATACCCAGGAAGATATCCGCATTAACGGCTGTGCTATGGAATGCCGGGTCAATGCGGAGGACCCCGATAACGATTTCCGCCCCTCGCCGGGGAGAGTAGGCCGGTACCTGATTCCGGGAGGACCTGGAGTTCGAGTCGATTCCGCCGTATATCCCAATTACACTATACCGCCGTATTATGATTCCATGGTAGCCAAGCTGATTGTCTGGGCGCCTGAACGGCAGGAACTTATCAGCCGGATGAAAAGAGCCCTGCAGGAATTTAACATTGAAAATATCGCCACCACCATCCCGTTTCACCTTAAAGTGCTGGATAATGCTTTTTTTCAAAGAGGAGAGGTATATACCAACTTCATCCAGCGCAGAATGAGTGATGAGATATAATATTGAAAAAATCAAGCTGTGTAATTTGATAATGTGGCTTTGCATGCTAAAATATCAAGTATACAATTATTAATGGAGGTGGAAAAATGGATAATGTCAAACCGGAGGTTAATAACGAATTTGGAGCGATAAGAATTGCTGACGAAGTAGTAGCTACGGTTGCAGGTTTGGCCGCTGCTGATGTTGAAGGTGTTGCTTCCATGAGCGGAGGCTGGAGCACTGATCTGGTTGAAAAGCTGGGAAAAAGGAATTTCGGCAAAGGTATCAAGGTAGAAGTTATAGATGATGAAACTAAAATTGATATCTATATAGTGGTTGAATTTGGTTATCAAATCCCTGAGGTAGCGGAAACCGTACAGAAAGAAGTCAAAATGGCGGTTGAAACCATGACCGGACTTGCTGTTACTGCAGTAAACGTGCATATTGTCGGCGTATCTATGAAGAAAAGCGGCAATGCTGATGAAGCCGATGCTGAGTTGATCGTAGAGTAAGCTTTGGTATTAACGATATGGACAACCCCCTGTTTTTCCAGGGGGTTATCTGTATTATGACCGTTTGGAAAGAGGTGACGTAATGCAAAGTATATGGCGAATGCTTCTTTTTGTCTATAACTTGCTTCTCATTATCGTGGCAGGACTGGCTGTGGCGGCTTCCGTTGGCCGACCCGAGCCGCTGACTTACATAGAACTGGCCCTGTCCACTCCTCAAAATCGAATAATAGTAGGACTGGTAGGGGTCGTATTGCTGGTAGTGGGAGTTTTGGTTTTCCTGTCCACTATCAAGCTGGAGCCCCGGCCCCAATCAATTGAGGTGGAACGCAGTCTGACCGGTGAAGTATCAATCACGGTTTCTGCTGTCAAAATCATTATTATGAAAGCGGCCAAGACGATTGAGGGTATTAAGGAAATCAGACCGGCCGTAAGCAACGGAGCGGACGGGCTCCAGGTTTACCTGCACATGATGATAAATCCGGATATAAGTGTTCCCGAGCTCAGTAAAAAGGTTCAGGATGTGGTCAGAAAATACCTGGAGGATACAGGAGGCCTGAAAGTAGCCGAGGTCAAGGTGCTGGTTGATGACCTGAGCCCGGGTGTGAAAGCCGGCAACACTCAGAAGCCGGGTTATTAGCCTCGGGTTAGAGCGGCGGAAGGTGTAGCCGCAATATTCCATAAAAGCCCGGCTTCGGTTGGGGCAGAACTCATGTTATGGATTAATGCATATCTGAGGGTGAGGGCTAGAGGTTACAATGCTTTTCTCCGCCTTTATCTCTTTTATTCCATATTGCGGCTATATCTTCCAAGGTGGTTTTTACGTCCGGAAAGGAGGCGTCTATTATGTGGGAGAATATCCTGCGGATTATATTTGAACAGCATCGCGGCAAAGCTATAGGTGTAGTATTGGGATTGCTGGCCAGTATCCTTTTCATAAACTATGGCTTCTGGCGTACAATTTTCATCATTATGTGTATCGCCTTGGGGTTTTTTATCGGCAAGGAACTAGACGAGAAAAAGAACTTTGAGCAATGGTTAAAGCGTATGTTTAAAGATAAGCAGCCTTAGAAAGGAGAAAAGGTTTGAGCAGGAGAAAGGCACGGGAATTTGCTTTTAAGGTACTGTTTCAGGTTGATCAGGTAGATGCTGATCCTCACCGCGCATTCAGATACCTGCTGCAAGATAATTCTTTGGCGGACAAAGACCGGGTGTTTTCGTGGGATCTGATTATGGGCTGTTTAGCCCATCTGGAACAGATTGACAGTAAAATAAGCCATTATGCCAGAGACTGGTCCTTAAACCGGATGTCGGCCATTGATCGCAATATTATCCGGGTTGCAGGCTACGAGGTCATGTTTTATGAACAGTCTGAACCGGTGGTGGCTATAGATGAGGCCCTGGAAATAGCTAAAAAGTACAGTGACGAAACCTCAGTGGCGTTTATAAATGCTATTTTGGATAAAATGCTGGGTGAGTCGAGATGAAACTCTATCTGGGTATAGATACCAGCGCTTACACCACATCAATAGCGGTGGTGGATGCTGATTACAATATTATCAGTGACAGCAGAAAAGTATTGGAGGTCAGACCGGGAGAAAAAGGTTTACAGCAGTCAGAAGCGCTTTTTCTGCACTGGCGGAACCTCCCTTTTTTATTTGCCCAGCTGCCGGCAGGCATAAATGGAAAAGTGGCGGCTATGGCCGTGAGTGCATTTCCCCGCAATATAGAGGGGAGTTATATGCCGGTATTTACCGCCGGTTTATCCCAGGCTCAGGTGCTCAGTCACTACACTGCCGTACCTCTGCTCAGGCTCAGCCACCAGGAAGGGCATATTATGGCGGGTATAAAAGGAAATGAAGAACTGCTGTCGGAAACGGCGTTTATAGCCTGTCATTTTTCCGGAGGGACCTCAGAGGTATTGCTGGTAAAACAGGGAAAGGAAAAGGCTTTTGACATAGATATTGCCATGGCAGGTTCCGACCTGCATGCCGGTCAACTGGTGGACCGGGTCGGTGTAGCTCTGGGATTATCTTTTCCTGCGGGCAAGCTTCTGGAAGCAATGGCTGACAGATGGGAAAGAGAAAGTATGCCGGCTATTCCCTCAGCCGTCAAAGAGGATTCCTTTTCTTTCTCCGGAGCGGAAACCCGCGCCCGGCAGTTGCTGCAACAGGGAGAAGCACCGGAGGCGGTAGCTGGTGCGGTATTCAGAACCATAGCCAATACTCTGGAAAAGTGTTTGCGGCGGCAGGCAGAGAAAAGCGGATTAAAGGAAGTATTGCTGGTAGGCGGGGTAATGGCCAACCGTCTTATCCGGCAGCGTCTGCGGGAGCGTCTGGAACATCCGGCAGTAGGGCTTAAACTCTACTTCGCCGCCCCCGGCCTCAGTACCGACAACGCCGTAGGCATAGCCATGCTGGCCGCCTACCTGAGTCAGCGGGAAAGCAATTAGAGGCGAAGCTTCAGGAATTCCGGGAAATACGCGCGGATCATTAATGTAATTCAGGCTCCGGTTCCGCGAGATCGGCAGCAAAAATAAATATCAGATTTGGAGGCGTAATCAATGGAAGTTATTAGTGGTACCCGGATCGCTCAGGAGATTCGGGAGGGCTTACGGGAAGCCAACCTGAATGATGGTATCAAACCGGTACTGGCTATAATTGTGGTCGGCGACCGTCAGGATAACCTGGTTTATGTAAGGCTGAAGGAAAAGGCCGTCGCCTCCATTGGGGGAGAGACCCGGATGGTGCTACTGCCTGAAGATATCGGCAAGCAGGACCTGCTCACTGCTATTGAAGAGCTCAATCAGGATAATAAGGTGGATGGCATTTTATTACAGCTTCCTCTGCCTGATGAGCTGGAAAAAGAGAAAGAAGAAATCCTGGGAGCGATAAAGATAGAGAAGGATGTGGATGGCTTTACGCCGGCTAATCGGGGAAGGCTGGCTGGTGACGGGGCTCTGTTTGTAAGTTGCGCGGCTTTGGCCTGTCTGGAAGTGATCGACCGGGTTTATCCGTCGCTGGAAGGGAAAAAAATCATTCTGGCAGGGGATTCCTTTGATGTCGTGGTTCCGCTGGCCACCATTTTATTAAAACGCCAATACCCGGTTAGCCTATATCCTTGCTACCAAGACGGTCTGGTCGGTAAAGCTGATATCCTGATGGTGGAGAAAGGGGCGCCCCGGATTATCAGGGAGGCGGATATTCAGGGCGAACCGCTTATTATTGATGCCGGCTTTTACTGGGAGTCCGGCTCCAGCTGCGGCAATGTGCACTGTGAATCAGTGACCGGCAGCGGCGGTTATCTATTGCCGGTCCCAGGTGGATTGGGTCCGGTGCTGATTGCCAAACTCTGTGAAAATGTATCGCGGGCGGCACGCCGAAATCGGGGTCAGGTATGAATGAATATTTAAGCGTAAGCCAGTTAAACCATTATATAAACCGCCTCCTGGTGGGTGACGATCTGCTGCAGGACTTCTGGCTTAAGGGTGAAATATCGGGATTCAGGCTTTACCAGCAATCAGGCCATGCCTATTTTACCCTGAAGGATGAGGAGGCGGCGATAAGCTGTGTCATGTTTAAGAGCCGGGTCCGTAATTTGAAGTTTAAGCCGGAAGATGGCATGGAAATCCTTTTGCGGGGGTCGGTTGCGGTTTATGCCCGTCAGGGGAAGTACCAGCTTTATGCCGAGGAGATGCAGCCTTACGGAGTCGGAGAACTGTTTTTATATCTGGAACAGCTGAAAAACCGGCTGGCAGCAGAAGGGTATTTTGACCTGGATAAAAAGAAGCCTATCCCGCCCCTGGTCAACCGGGTGGGAGTAGTTACCTCCCAGGATGGTGCAGCTTTTCAGGACATTCTGCGGGTGTTGCGGCAAAGACACCGGGGAGTGGAATTGATACTGGCCCACAGTTCGGTCCAGGGAGTGGAAGCTCCGCTGGAACTGGCGGCAGCCATTCAAATGCTCAATCAGTATTCGGCGGTGGATGTGATAATTGTCGGCCGGGGCGGCGGCTCTTTTGAGGATTTGATGGCTTTTAACAGTGAAGAAGTGGTAAAAGCCATCTACGAGTCCAGTATTCCCATTATATCCGCGGTGGGGCATGAAGTCGACTACAGCTTGGCGGATTTGGCCGCCGATTTGCGGGCCGCTACTCCCACCCAGGCAGCTCAATTGGCCGTACCGGATATACATAATTTAGAGGCTGGCATCAACGATTGGCAGCAAAGACTGATGCGGGCGGCGGATAATCGGCTGAATCAAAGTGGGGAAAGGCTGGATCGGGTTATGATGCGCCGGATCTGGCGGGAGCCCGGGGTAATAGTGGATAAAAACCGGGAGAGGCTTATGGCCTTGAGCCATAAAATGTTGGATGAAGTCCAGGCAGGCTGGAAATTAAAAGAGCATCAGTTTTCCATGGGAGTTACGGCTCTGGATAAACTCAGCCCCTTAAAAGTGTTGAGCCGGGGTTATGCTGTGGTTCGCCGCGGAGACCGGGTGATCCATATGGTGGCAGAGGTTGAGCCGGGCGAAGAGATACAGATAGATTTATCCGATGGTGTGATTAATGCTGCCGTAAAAGACAGGGAGAGGGTGAACCGGTGGGAGAGATGAAGTTCGAAGATGCCCTGAAGACATTGGAAGATATAGTGGAGAAACTGGAATCGGGCAGCCTGGAGCTGGAAGAATCCATCCGGCTGTTTGAGCAGGGAGTTAAGCTGTCCCTCTATTGCCAGCAGCAGCTGCAGCAGGCGGAAGGTAAAATCCAGCGTCTGGTTAAGAATCTTAACGGCGAGCTGGAATTGTTGGATCTGGAATAGCCCGGAAAGGAGAATTCAATGGATTTCGATTTCCCAGAATTCAAGCAGGAATTGGAGAAGCGCAAGCACTATATAGATAACTGCCTTAAGCAGTATCTTACCCGGAAGGATGCTTATCCCCCGGTTATCCATGAAGCCATGCATTATGCGGTATTTAACGGGGGCAAAAGGCTGCGCCCGATCATGGTGCTGGAAGGGGCCGGGCTGGCGGGAGGCAATCAGGACAATGCCGTTCCCATTGCCTGTGCCCTGGAAATGATACATTCCTATTCCCTGGTTCATGATGATCTGCCGGCTATGGATAATGATGAGCTGCGCCGGGGCAAGCCTACCTGTCACATAGTATTTGGGGAAGCCAACGCCATCTTGACCGGGGACGCCCTGTTAACCGGAGCATTTGCGGTAATGACGGAAGCGGCTGAACTGCCGGAAGTAAAGTTGATCAATCTGATCCGGGTAATCAGGGAAGTGGCAGATTCCGCCGGCAGTCAGGGAATGGTTGGGGGACAGGTGATCGACCTGGAGTCGGAAGACAAAAACATTGATTATGAAACCTTAAAAACTTTGCATAGCCTGAAAACCGGGAAACTGTTTCAGGCTGCTTTGAGATCCGGGGCGCTGATAGGTGATATAAATCAGGAAGGGTTGACGGCCATAGACGAATATGCCAGGAATTTCGGACTGGCTTTTCAGATAACCGATGATATACTGGACATAAACGGAAACCAGGCATTGCTGGGCAAACCCACCGGCAGTGATGCCAAGAATGGCAAGACTACTTATCCCGGTCTGTTGGGATTGGAAAAATCCCGGGAAATGGCGGAGAATTGTGTCGCCGCCTGCATTCGCAGCCTGGAAAAATTCGGTAAGGAAGCAGATTTTCTGCGCCAACTGGCCTGTTTTACTCTGATCCGCAAAAACTGACCGGCAGGTCTGGCGGGGTCAATCGCAGCTAGATAGAAAAGTATCTGCTGTGATATAATATAATATTGATAAACGATCTGGCAAAAGGTTGCAGTATTCTAGTCAACCCTATCAGTTTTGAGAACGGGCCTAAAAATCCGTTAAGGGCACAACGATGAAGCTTCTGGTTTTGGCTTGTGACGCCCAGTCAGGGGTCATTGCTGGGAGTTAAGGGCAGGGGGGCAATCCGCAACGGCATGCGGGCATGACCCTCTTGTTCGTGGAGGCATATTACGGTGGTAATATGAAAACCTGCATTTGGTAGAAGCTGGGTGCAGCGTAGCCTGCCTTGAGTGGTGGCGGCGAATGGGTGCAGAAGGATGCTCAGATCCCGGCCAGGATTGGGGCATCTGCTCTGAAACCGTTATTGCAAAAGAGGCTAGAAATTGATGTGGGTTGCAGAGGAAAACTCCTAGACTGTGTGCCTGGCACAATTTGACGAGGATTAAAGTGCGTACTAAGTGGTAATCCAGTCCCATCCCCGGTAACGAGGTGGAGCAGGCGTAAAGGGAAACCGCCCTTTTGGCAACAATCGGGTGACCTGCTGGGAAAACCTGCTGGACCTAAGTCGCAGCGTTTACTCGACAAATAACCTTTTGCCAGTATACTTATTGATTTTCCCCTGGCGGCAGTGGGACCGAAGCATGCTGGTACCGGGGGTATCCGGGAGATATAGCGCAATTGATGGGCTATGTTAAAAAGGGTAACTTAATATCGGGATCTATAGTAGCCTTTTTCACATTTTTTATTGCCCTGCTGGTAAGCCTGGGGTCAGAAGCCTTGGTCCGGGCGGTGAACAGTGTGATTGTGGCTATTATTCTATTGGGTATTATTATTTTCCTGGGGATATTTTTTGATATTATAGGAACTGCTGCCACTGCAGCTATTTTGCCGCCTTTTAATGCCAGGGCGGCAAAAAAAGTATTTGGCGCATGGCAGGCGGTAAAGATTATTCGCAATAATGATATCGTGGCCAATTTCTGCAATGATGTGGTAGGGGATATTGCCGGTACCCTCAGTGGAGCTATTGGGGCCGGAATAGTAGTCAGCCTCAGCTCTCGTCTGGAATTTGTGGATTTGATTCTGGGCGGTTCGGTGATGACCAGCCTTATTGCCGCTCTTACCGTGGGAGGCAAAGCGGTGGGCAAGAGTGTTGCGGTCAACCACGCCAATAGGATCATCTTTCGCGTAGCTGTTGTTATGGCATGGTGGGAGGGTGTAAGCGGTATGGAAGTGTTAAAAAATAGAAGGTGAATTTTATGTACAAAATATTAGAATCAATAAGCTCGCCTGATGATGTAAAAAGACTTAATATAAGCAAGATGAATGAATTAGCCGAAGATATAAGAGAGATGCTGATTAACAGTGTTTCCCGCTGCGGCGGACATCTGGCGGCTAACCTGGGAGTGGTGGAGACCACTATAGCGCTCCATTATGTCTTTCATACCCCCGAAGATAAAATAATATGGGATGTAGGACACCAGAGTTATGTGCACAAGATTCTTACCGGGCGCTGGCAGGAGATGGGTTCGCTGCGTCAATTCGGAGGATTGAGCGGTTTCCCTAAAACTGAGGAATCGCCCCATGATGCCTTCAACACCGGCCACAGCAGCACCTCAATTTCGGCTGCGCTGGGTATGGCGCTGGCCCGTGATATCAGGGGAGAGCGGCATTCGGTGGTAGCCGTTATCGGGGACGGAGCCCTTACCGGAGGAATGGCCTTCGAGGCTCTGAATCATGCCGGACATGAGGCCCGGGACCTGATTGTGGTTCTTAATGACAATGAAATGTCGATTTCCCGCAATGTTGGCGCTATGTCCGCCTATCTTAACCGACTTCGCACCGACCCCTCCTATTCCCGGAAAAAGGAAGAAATAGAATCCGCCCTGAATAGAATACCGGCTATTGGGCCCAATATTGCCAGGGCGGCAGGTAAATTTAAGGACATGGTCAAGTATGTTATGGTCCCCGGCATACTCTTTGAAGAATTGGGCTTTACTTATATCGGACCGGTGAACGGGCATAATCTGGAAGAGCTGATCACGGTCCTGACCAATGTACGCAAAATGAAAGGACCGGTGCTGGTCCATACCATTACCCAGAAGGGGCGCGGCTATGAGCCGGCTTTGAATGATCCGGGCCGGTTTCACGGTATCGGACCCTTTGATATAAATACCGGCAAGCAGCGTCCCCGGACCCTCAAGACCTATACCGAGGTTTTCGGCGACTTTATGCTGCAGCGGGCCGGAGAAGATGATCGGGTGGTAGCGATTACGGCGGCTATGGCCAGCGGTACCGGCCTGGTTGAATTCGCTCATCATTATCCCGACCGATTTTTTGATGTAGGGATATGTGAACAGCATGCGGTGACCCTGGCGGCAGGTTTGGCCCGGGGTGGACTGAGGCCGGTGGTGGCTGTTTACTCTACCTTCTTGCAGCGGGCTTATGACCAGATCATCCATGACGTGGCTATGCAGAAACTACCGGTTATTTTTGCGGTGGACCGGGCCGGGCTGGTAGGTGAGGACGGACCCACCCATCATGGGGTATTCGATTTATCTTATTTACGCAGTATCCCTAACTTGACGGTTATGGTTCCGGCCAATGAATTGGAACTGAGGAATATGCTGCACACGGCCCTTGCTATCGACGGACCGGTGGCTATAAGATACCCGCGCGGGGCGGGGGAAGGGCTGCCGCTTGATGAGCCTCTGCAATTGCTGGAGCTGGGACAGGCTCGGATAGTGGAGGAAGGCAATGATATTGCTATTATCGGAATCGGCCGTGGAGTGGGTATAGGCGCGGCGGTCAGGCAGCTCCTGACTGCAAAGGGGATCAGCACCGGATTGATTGATGCCCGCTTTGCCAAGCCGCTGGACAGCAAACTTATTTGTCAGACCGCCCGCCGGTGTCAGCGGCTGGTATCTATTGAGGACAATTGCCGGGCTGGAGGATTCGGCAGTGCCTTACTGGAACTGCTGGAAGACCATGGAGTCAAAGCCGAGGTGCTCCGGATCGGTATTCCGGATGAATTTGTCGAGCAGGGTAAGATTGAACAGCTGCTGGAGTTTCTGAATATGGACCCCGAGTCCATAGCCGAGAGTATTATCACCCGGTGGCCCGGATTATTGACCAGCAACAGGACATGGGGGTTAATTCATTTTGGCAAAAACTAGGTTGGACCAACTGCTGCTGGCCCGGGGCATGGCTCCCAGCCGGGAAAAAGCCCGGGCGATTATACTGGCCGGCGAGGTAAAAGTAAACGGTTTGCGGGTTGACAAGCCTGGAGCCGGATTCCCTGACGAAGTCGAAATTATCGTGGAGAGCAGCAGTCCCAGATATGTCAGCCGGGGCGGTTTGAAACTGGAAAAGGCGATAAGGGAATTTGCCCTGGATTTAAAGGATAAAACCGTGCTTGATGTAGGCGCGTCTACCGGAGGATATACCGACTGTGCATTGCAGCACGGCGCCCGACGGGTTTTTGCCGTAGATGTGGGTTATGGACAACTGGATTGGACTCTGCGCAATGACTCCCGGGTGGTCTGTATGGAAAAAACCAATATCCGCTATTTAAAGCCGGAACAGTTAGGTCAGCAAGTTGATATTATAACGGTGGATGTATCTTTTATTTCCACGGCCCTGGTTTTTCCTGTAATAAAGGATATGCTGACCGCGGCGGGGAGTATCATAAGCCTTATAAAACCCCAGTTTGAAGCCGGCAGGAATAAAGTGGGCAAAAAAGGAGTGGTACGGGACCGGGTCGTACACCGCGAGGTACTGCTCCGTTGCATCGCCGCTGCCGCCGGGGAGAACCTCAATTGTGCGGGGATAACTTATTCTCCCATAACCGGGCCCCAGGGGAATATTGAGTTTTTTATTCATCTCAGGAAAGAAATAGTTTCTCCGGAAATTGATATTGATAAAGCGGTGGCGGCGGTAGTTGATGAAGCCCACCAACAGTTGGGAGGCAAAGGCAGTTGAAGATCCTTCTGGTAAATAACCGCTATAAAGAACCTACGGTGGAGATGGCGCGAAGGCTGGCCGGTAAACTGAAAGCCTTGAATATTGAGGTGGAAATAGAAGGAGAGAGCCCGGGCGGGGAGCAGGATCTGATCATAGTGCTGGGCGGTGACGGAACTATATTAAGAACAGCCAGGGATTATGCCTCCCGGAATCTGCCGGTGCTGGGGGTTAATATGGGGACCGTAGGCTTCCTCAGCAATATAGAAGCACAGGAGCTGGATTACTATCTGGAACGTCTGGTGAGCGGGGATTATGCTATTGATGAACGGATGCTGCTCAATATAGATTTATATGAAAAAGACCAAATAGCGGAAAAGTTCTACTGCCTTAATGAACTGGTGGTCAGGGCCGCTGCTCCGCGTATGGTCAGTTTCAATCTGGCGGTTGACGGTCAGAAATTAGGGGAATACCGGGGGGATGGCTTAATAATCGCTTCTCCCACCGGTTCAACGGCTTATTCGCTCTCCGCTGGGGGACCGATCTGCGATCCGGAGATGGATGCCTTTATAATAACTCCTATTGCGCCTCATTTTATCTGTCAAAGGCCAATGGCCCTGTCATCCCGGAGAATGCTGGAACTTACTCCCCTGGACTGTCAGGATGCGATTATCTGTATAGACGGACAAATCAGGCGCGACTTTAAAGCGCTGAATGCTATAAAAATCAGCCGGGCGGAATTCAAGTTGAATCTGGTCGATCTCAAAGGGGCCGGCTTCTTCAATAATATGGGAAACAGATTGCAGCGGACGGAAGGGATATGGTAAGGAGTGGGGGAATGTTGGGCAATGCGGTATTGATTTCCCACCAGATAATGGCCCGGGTGATACAGCCGGGAGATACGGTTATTGACGCCACCTGCGGGCGGGGAAAGGATACCCTGTTCCTGGCTCAACTGGTAGGTCCCCGGGGCCGGGTATATGCCTTTGATATTCAGAATGAAGCCATTGCAAGTACCCGGGAACTGCTGGACCGCAATAAATGCTTAAATCAGGTGGTGCTGATAAACGCTGATCACAGCAGGATGACTGACTATATCGAAGACCATCCCTCTGCTTGCATGTTTAATCTGGGCTATCTTCCCGGAGGCGATCACAGCCTGACAACCGGAAGCAAGGATACCCGGCAGGCCTTGTCTGCCGGCATGAGTATCCTTAAACCGGGAGGGATAATCAGTCTGGTTTTTTATCCGGGTCATCCCGGCGGGCAGGAAGAAATGGAAACTATAGAGAAATACTTGTCAGGATTACCCCAGCAGCTGTTCGAAGTGACCAAGACCAGATTTTTGAATCAGATTAATTCTCCCCCCCAGATAATATGTATAGAAAAACTGAGCGGAGGTCAGTTATGAAAGCCAGGCGTACATTTGCCCTAGTAGATATAATAACTAACCAGCGCATCTCTACCCAGGAGGAGTTATGCGAGGCCCTCAAGCGCAGCGGCTATGATGTTACCCAGGCCACGGTATCCCGGGATATAAAAGAACTTCATCTTATCAAAATCCCGGACGAGCAGGGATACCGCTATGCTCTCCCCGACAACAGCCCTATAAAGAACTCCCGGGAACGTATGCGCAGGCTATTTCAAGATTCAGTTGTGGACATTGACTACAGTGAAAACATAGCTGTAATTAAAACCTTGCCTGGTGCAGCTCAGTCCATAGCTTCACTGATAGATTTCGCCGGTTTGGAAAATGTTCTGGGAACCGTTGCGGGAGACGACACTATATTTGTGGTAGTAAAGCCTAAAAAAGCGGTAAGCCGTGTTATAAGCTATTTCGAGGCCTTGATTAATTCCTGATTCATTGCCTGATGATGGGAGGTAGGTCATGTTACAGGAGATATACATAAATAATTTCGTTTTGATTGACGAACTGCGGATAGAGTTCAATGCCGGGCTTAATGTACTGAGCGGTGAAACCGGAGCGGGCAAATCAATAATCATTGATGCCCTGGGCCTGATTATGGGCGAAAGGGTAAAAAATGACTGGATAAGAGACAATAGCCGCAAGGCCGTAGCCGAAGCGGTTTTTATTTTACCTCCCGCCAGCGAGGCGCTCGCGTTTCTTACCGAGCATACGCTCATTGAGGAAGATGAGGATACCCTTATCATAAGCCGGGAGATTTACCCCAGCGGCAGAAGCGCAGCCAGGATCAACGGGCGCAATGTGACTGCCGGGGCACTGAAGGAACTGGCGGCTCTGTTATTGGATATGCACCTGCAGCATGAGCATCTGAGCATATTGAAATCGGAAAAATATATGGATTATCTTGATAGCTTTGCCGATGGCGCCGCGGAGCTGCTGGTCGAGGTAGGAGCCATATTTAAACAACTGCGGGCCAAGCAAGAGGAACTGAAGGCAATTGAACGGGGACGGCAGGATAAGCAGGAACGGATGGAATTGCTGGCCTATCAGATCAAAGAACTGGAAAACGCCAGTCTCTGTGAAGGGGAGGAAGAAGAACTTCATTCACTGCGCACCCGGATTAAAGATGCGGCCAGACTGCTGGAAGGAACCGACCAGGTCCTCAACCTGCTTTACAGCAATGAAGCGGGGAGAAATGCCTATGATCTGATATCCGGCGCCCGGGATATAACTAATCGACTGACCGGAGAAAATTTCTTTGCCGAGCTGGGCACGGCCCTGGAAGAGATATATTACAGCCTGCAGGATATGGCTATGAAACTGGCCTCCTTCAGGGAAAGCCTGGATTTTCAACCCGGGCAGCTGGAAGAGCTGGAAGACAGATTGTATCAGATATCCCATTTGCAAAAAAAATACGGCGACAGCGTTGGCGAGATGCTGCATTATCTGGAAGCGGCTCGCAGCGAGCTGGAAATGCTGAGCCGGCAGCAGGAAAGCAGAGAAGAATTACAAAAGGTTATTACGGAACTGGAGCATACTTATCGGCTCAAGGCGGAAGAACTGAGCGGAATTCGAACCCGGGCGGCAAAATTAATAGAAGATAAGGTCCATGACGAACTCATTCAACTTAACATGCCTCACGTAAGGTTTGTGGTGGATTTACAGACCAGGGAAGCACCAGGCCCTAAAGGTATGGATCATATTGATTTTCTCTTTTCCCCCAATCCCGGTGAAGCTCCCGCCCCTTTGTCGCGTATAGCCTCGGGGGGAGAGCTGTCCCGTTTCGTCTTGGCGCTTAAAACTGTTCTGGCCCGGGTTTACCAGGTGCCTACCATGATATTTGATGAAATTGACGTGGGGGTAGGAGGGAGCGCACTGACGGCCATGGCCCGGAAACTGTCCCAACTGGCAGCCAGTCACCAGGTAATTCTGGTAACTCATTCGGCCCAGGTAGCCAGTTTTGCCGATGCCCATTACTTAATCGAAAAACAGGTAGAGAATGAGACTACCTTCACCCGGGTGAAAGTGTTGAATCAAAAAGAGCGGGAACAGGAAATAGCCCGGATGTTATCCGGCGATAATTTATCGCCCCTTACCCTGGAACATGCCCGGGAAATGCTGAAACAAGCGCAAAAATAGCTGATGGGTACGGTGCCGGCGCCGTACCCATCAGCTATTTTAATTACTTGACGTCAATGCGGTAATTATTGGGGTTTACTTCTTTTAATTTAGGGAGAACAACGCTCAGCAGCCCGTCTTTATATTCAGCGTTTATCTTCTCGCTGTCCACGTTTTCTACATAAAAACTGCGTTTAATATTTCCCTGTCTTCTTTCCCGACGCACATAGTTAGGCTGCTCTTCATTAATTTCTTCGTCTTGTTGGGCAGATATAGTCAGATAATTTTCTTTAAACTCGACCACGATCTGATCTTTCTTTACTCCAGGAAGTTCAGCTTCTACAATGTATTCTTTGGCGTCTTCCTTGATATCGGCTTTTATACCCAGATCAAACCAGGATTCGGGCTCAAAGAATTCCCGAATAAAATCTCTGCCGAAATCCACAGGTGAAAGCTCTCTTCTTCTTCTAAAAGGACTCAATTCGAACATTGTACCAACCTCCTTGTAAATTTATCCCCCAACGGGTTCTAAATACATTATATGTTGATAGTCAGATAAAGTCAAACATTTATCTGGCTTTTTATAGAAACTTCAGTATAGTATGCCCGGGTAAAGGAGAAAATATAGCATATGATTCCACTACCCCAACCACCACGTTAATAGTGGAATCAGGATGAATTTGGCGGGAGTGAATTGGGTGCGTAAAATCAGGCCGGCAATAGGAATTATTCTGGCACTTGCTTTCCTTACTATTTGTTTTACTCCCCAGGCGCGGACCATGTTAAGCCTGCCCTCCTATCAGCGCATGGTAGTAGGTGAATCCAATCAGATAGCGATTGAACTGCCGGCCCTGCTGTCCAGTAAGGTTGATTTACAGGTTATAAGGCCGACCGAAAGCGTTTTCGCTTCATTCCAGGATCCGCCGGTAGTAGTAAACCGGGAGGGAGATAATTACGAAATAACCGCCCTTCGCCCCGGAAAAGTGGATGTGCAGTTAAAACTGCTGGGCTATATCCCGATCAAGTCAATGGCGATAGAGTCGCTGCCTACCCGCCGCCTGGTGGCCGGAGGGCATTCCATCGGGGTGCTGCTGCAGTCGCGGGGGATAATGGTAGTCGGTTTTGCTCCCGTAGTGGATAAAAAAGGTGAAAAACAATATCCGGCCCGGGATGAAGGAATAGAAATAGGTGATCTTATTTATCAGATCGACGGAGAGACTGTAAACAGTGAAAATGATCTGGCCCGGATAATAGATGATAAAAAAAGTGAAGCCGTATCGCTCAGCATCAAGCGGCGAGGAAAATTTATAAATGTCCCGGTCGTTCCCGTTCCCTGCAGTGAGACGGGCAGGTATCGCATCGGCCTTTATGTGCGGGATGGAATAGTGGGAGTCGGCACCCTTAGTTTCTGGGACCCCGACACCAATCAATACGCAGCCTTGGGGCACATCATAGTTGATGCCGATACCCGCCAGGGAATTGATGTTTTGCAGGGTAAAATCGTCAGTGCCTCCATTCAGGCTATCAAAAGGGGCAAGCCCGGGCAGCCAGGTGAAAAAATAGGAATTTTTAATGGGAAAGGAGAAATTGAAGGCAGTATCAGCAAAAATACCTATTACGGTATTTACGGGAAGACCGCAGATCGGATAGAAAATCCGCTCTCGGCCTATTCCCTGGAAGTAGGTTATGCTCATCAGGTAAAAGAAGGAAAAGCGGAGATATTCACGGTGGTAAACGGGGAGGATATTGAGCGCTTCAGCATTGTGATTGAGAAGGTTTACCCGGAGCGGAACAATGGCAAGGGAATGATAATCAGAGTTACCGACCCGCGGCTGTTAAGTTTGAGCGGAGGCATCGTGCAGGGAATGAGCGGAAGCCCCATAATTCAGGATTCTCGCCTGATAGGAGCAGTAACCCATGTTTTCCTTAATGATCCGGAACGGGGCTACGGTATTTTTATGGATAATATGCTGTCGGAAATGAATGAAGTAAAGGAGCAATAAAAATGTTTCGACAAATTGAGGGGCCGGCTTAATTGAAGAGATATCCCACAAATTAGTAGATTTAAGGTATAATAGCAAAAAAGGCTTCATTTGCAGCGGTGTATTTATCTGTATCATTATGTTAATGCGTGTGAGATAATTGGTTAATTTAGTGGAAAAAAAAAGCAGGAAATGCTTAATCTACCGTCGAAAACGGTTAGTAATTCAATAAAATCCGATTTATTAAGGGATGAGGGGGAATAAATCAGTATGTTCAATGAATCTAATCAAATTAAAGTTCTGGTTGCAGATGACAATCGTGAATTTTGCGGAATCCTAAGGGACTACTTTGCCAACGAAGCTGATTTTGAAATGGTTGATGTTTGTGCCAATGGTATGGAAGTTTTGGACGTACTGGAGAAAAAGGAGGTTGAAGTACTCATTCTCGACCTTATTATGCCCTATATGGATGGCATAGGGGTTCTGGAGAAGATCAACGAACTTAACCTTCAGACTCGTCCTAAAATCATAATTCTTACCGCCTTCGGCCAGGAGAACATTACCCAGAAAGCGGTGCAGTTGGGAGCGGATTATTACATCCTGAAGCCATTTAATCTTCAGGTTCTGGGTGATCGGGTAAAACAGGTGGTAAGGGATATCAGACCCAGAACTGAAAACATAGCCCCCATGGCTACTATTGCCATGCCGTCGGTACCCCCTAAAAACCTGGAAGTAGAGGTAACCAAAGTGATCCATGAAATTGGAGTGCCGGCCCATGTTAAGGGATATCAATATCTGCGTGACGCCATAATGCTGGTGGTGGAAGAAATCAATTACCTGGGGGCGGTAACCAAGGAACTTTATCCTACCATAGCCCAAAAGTATGATACCACTCCCAGCCGGGTGGAAAGGGCGATCCGGCATGCGATAGAGCTTGCCTGGGATCGGGGCGATGTTGACAAGATCAATAAGTTTTTCGGTTATACTATCAGCGGTGAGAAGGGTAAGCCCACCAATTCCGAATTCATCGCTATAATTGCCGATCGCCTGCGTTTGGAGAATAAGGTCGGCTAATTGCTGTCGGTTATAAAATACCTCTTGTTGCTTGCAACTGCGGGCAACAAGAGGTATTTTTTCATATAGGGGTAGTACGGGGATGCAAGTTTTTCTTTGCTTTGACTATATGATAATATTAAGGGCAAATTAATGTGCTGCGGGCAGCAGAGGTGAAAGATGAGTATTAAAGGAAGGGCTCGCCTGGACAGGCGTACTAAAAACCTGGTCAAGCGTCTAAAAAAAAAGGATATAGCCATAATTGATCATGATGATGTCGATGAAGTTGCTGCCAATTCTCTGATTGATATTCGGCCTCAGGCCATAATCAATGCTCAGACCTCAATCACCGGACGCTATCCGGCTAAAGGCATATATAAAATTCTCAAGGCTGGTATTCCGGTTCTGGATGAGGTAGGAGACGGTATTTTTACGGAAGTCAGGGAAGGCAACCTGGTAGAGATTCGGGGCAACGAAGTATTCAGCGGTAAGCGCCTGGTTGCCCAGGGACGGATACTGACCCTGGATGAAGTTGCGCGCAAGCTGCGCATTGCCAACGAGAATATTCAAACCGAGCTGGATAACTTTGTGGATAATACCCTGGAATATGCCAAAAAGGAAAAGGATATCCTGCTCGGAAATGTTGAGGTCCCTTTGCTCAGTGCTTATATGCTCAATCGGCATGTGCTGATCGTGGTTCGGGGCAGCAGCTACAAGGAAGATTTAAAGATCATAAGTTCTTACATACAGGAGGAAAAGCCGGTTTTAATAGGAGTTGATGGGGGAGCAGACGCCCTGTTGGAATTTGGGCTTGAACCTGATATCATTGTTGGAGATATGGACAGTGTGTCTGATGCGGCTCTTTGCAGCGGTGCGGAAATAGTGGTTCATGCCTATGCCAATGGCAAGGCGCCTGGATTGGAAAGGGTTCAGGCCATGGGCTTGGAGGCCAGTGTATTTCCCATGCCGGGTACCAGCGAAGATATAGCCATGATTATTGCCTGGGAGTATGGCGCCAGCCTTATTGTGGCTGTAGGCACCCACTCCAATATGATTGATTTTCTTGAAAAAGGGCGCAAAGGCATGGGCAGCACTTTTCTGGTCCGGCTCAAGGTGGGCTCAATCTTGGTAGATGCGCGGGGGGTAAGCCAGCTTTATAAACAGAGTCTGCACACCCGATATTTAATCCAGCTATTTATAGCCGCTCTGGTCCCTATCATTATAATCTTATGGGTTTCTCCCGCCACCAAACCTTTTTTCCGCCTTTTGCTGCTGCAGTTGCGGTTATTGTTTGGCACTTAAAACCTTAATAAAAATAGACGCCTTCTTCGAGGACAACTGATGCTCGTTATACTCGCAATTAAGGGTGCGGATCAACGCAGATTTTAAACTGTAGGAGACCTGTTTGGATGCATAAATATGTGCAGTCTTGGTGACCGAATATTTTATGCATCCCAATTACACGTTATAATTGATCAAAGATTTCTATCTGCTATTTTCATTGCTGGCTGCGGGATTAATAAATATCAGGAACAAAAACCGGGTAAGAGCGTTTTTATAGTGTGAGGTGGATATAATCGTGATTGATTTAAAATATCATATAACGTCAATAGTTGCTATCTTTCTTGCCCTTGGTCTGGGGGTGCTGATAGGCAGCTCCATAGTCGGGGATAATCTCCTGGTAGACCAGCAGAAAAAGATGATTGACCGCCTGGAAGAACAATTTTATGTTTTGCGGGATAAAGAGGATAAACTGGAAGCTGATAACGAATATAAAGCCAATATTATCGGCAACTATGAAAACTACAGCCAAACCGTATTGCCGTTACTGGTAGAAGATCGCTTGGAGGGCTACAAGGCGGCGGTGGTAGTAAGCGGTGACAGCGAAGTACCGGCGGGAATGACCAATGCTCTTTCCAACTCCGGCGTGGAAGTGGTCAGCAAGATTGTTTTGCTCTCCAATATGGACCTGGAGTCGCCTGAGCTTCGCAGCCGCCTTATCAATTTTTATAATCTGGACAGCAAGATCTCCCGGGATACTCTGCGGCATTATGTGGCGGTAAGTGTGGCCGCGATATTAAGTGGTATTGACGAACCTGGTCTGGTCACCTTTCTGGAGCAGAATAACCTGATTAAATTCAGCGGCAATCACAATACTCCGCCCAACGGCGTAATCCTTCTGGGGGGCGCCAACAATTTGAACAGCTACTTTGCCGAGAGCTTTGACCAGGGCTTGGTGAGTTATTTTAATGAAAATGACATCAAAGTATATGGGGTGGAGCAATCCCAGGTGGCTTATTCTTATATGAGCGTTTATCAAAACAATAATATCAGTACAGTTGATAATATTGACCTTAGTCCGGGGCAGATATCCCTGATTCTTGCTATGGAGGGCGAAGCCGGCCATTACGGCATGAAACCCACGGCCAAGAAGTTTATGCCTTCCCTGCCCATGGATAATCTCGGAGGAAATTAAGCGCATGACTATTACCGCAGTTATACCAGCTTATAATGAAGAAGAACGGATAGTTGATACCTTGAGGGCAGTAAAAAGCCTGCCCCAGATTGACGATATAATCGTAGTCAATGACGGCTCCTGCGACCAGACGGCCCGGCGGGCAAGAGCGGAAGGAGTTACCTTAATAGATCTTCCCGCTAACCGGGGCAAAGGAGGGGCACTTAATGCTGCTCTTCCTTATATTGATGCCGATATAACGGTGTTTCTTGATGCCGATCTGGGAAAATCAGCGGGGGAAGCGGAAAAGCTCATAGAGGCGGTCAGGAGCGGACGGTGCGATCTGGCTATAGCCGCTTTCCCGCCTGCCAGCAGCAAGGGAGGCTTCGGCCTGGTTAAAGGGACGGCGGCCCGAGCCATAAAACGGGCGGGGAAAATGGAAGCGACCGCACCTTTAAGCGGGCAGCGAGCGCTGAACCGCAGGGCTCTTACTTTGCTTGCCCCTTTTGATGAAGATTATGGGGTGGAACTGGGTATGACCATCAGGGCGTTGGCTAAAGGTCTGCGGGTGATGGAAGTGCCCACCGGCATGACTCATAAGGAGACCGGAAGAGATATCAGGGGTTTCCTGCATAGGGGAAAACAATTCCTGGATGTCATTCGGGTCTTAAATAAACTGAGGAGGAATGGCCTTTGAATATTGCGCTTCCAGCCGTATTGGCTATACTGTCAGGCGCAGTGGCCGAAGGGATCGTTTTATATTTTTTGCTCAGCCTGCTGGCGGAATCAGGAGCGGTCGGAAAAAACTACCTGGGACATGACATACCGGTCAGTGCCGGTATCAGCTTCCCGGTGAGCGTGATCCTGGTTTTTATTGTTTATATGCTGTTTTCCCGCTATGAGCCTTCTTTCAGCACCTATCTGACCGGGATAACAGCAATTTCTTTTCTGGGCTTTATTGACGACATGCTGGGACAAAGGGATACCTTGGGCTTTAAGGGCCACTTCGGCGCCCTGTTCAGAGGAAGGCTTACTACCGGAGGCTTTAAAGCCCTGGGGGGAGGCTTTATTGCTCTTTTTATGGCCCTTTCCCTGTCGTCTCCGGGATCGTTGGCATCTAATTGGGGGAACATTATTATCAATACTCTGATCATCGCTCTTTTTACCAATATGCTTAATTTGCTGGATCTGAGGCCGGGCCGTGCTTTAAAGGGTTACCTGTTTTTTCTGCTGTTGATTATAGGCCTGGCTGCCGGCGAGGTAAACTGGCTTTTGCTGGCTCCCCTGCTGGGGGCGGTGCTGGTATACCTCCCGGTCGATCTCAAGGCGCGGGCCATGATGGGGGATGCCGGTTCCAACGTGCTGGGTCTGACCCTGGGATATTACAGCGTAATCCACTTGTCTTGGCCTTGTAGGATAGGGGTACTGATTTTTTTGATAGCTATGCATATATACACCGAAAAATATTCCTTGACCCGCACTATTGAAAAAGTACCTTGGTTACGGGCCATTGACCAACTGGGAAGGAGCAACGAAAATGGTTAATGAGAAAAGATTGGTGGATTTATTTATAAACCTGGTGGAAACCGACTCAACTTCCAGACATGAAAGCCGGATCAGGGATTTACTTATACGGCATTTTAAGGCCCGGGGCCTTAACCCGGAAGAGGATGGCGCGGCCGGGATACTGAACGGAGACTCCGGCAATCTGCTGGTCAGGGTAGCGGGAAGCGCAGATAAACCGCCGGTATTGTTTGCAGCTCATATGGATACGGTGAAACCGGGAGAGGGCGTAAAGGCTGTAATTGGAGATGACAGGATCATTCGCAGTCAGGGTGATACTATCCTGGGTTCTGATGATAAGGCTGCCATAGCTGCCTTGCTGGAGGCCTATGAGGTGATACGGGAGGAGCAGATTCCCCATCCGCCCTTGGAATTATTATTTACCGCAGCTGAAGAACAGGGGCTGATGGGAGCCAAAGCATTTGATTTCAACCTTTTGGAATCCAAACTCGCCTATGTCCTGGATGATAACAATGATCCCGGTACCATCGTAATCAAATCACCCTGCCAGAATGAGATCGAATACCAGGTCCAGGGACGGGCCGCCCATGCCGGGATGAACCCGGAGGACGGCATCAATGCCATTCAACTGGCAGCCCAGGCTCTGGCGCAAATGCCCTGTGGACGCATAGATGAAAATACTACCTGCAATTTCGGTATTATTAAAGGCGGCCTGGCCCGTAATATAGTAGCCCCCCACTGCCGGATAAAGGGAGAAGCCCGCAGTCATACCCGGGAGAAGCTTGATCAGCTGAGCGAGCATTTAAAAAATACCTTCATTTATGAAGTGGAAAAACGGGGGGGCCAAGCCCAGGTGCACCTGGAATTTCTCTATCCGGAGGTAGCCTTGGAGCCTGAAGAGGAAGTGGTTCAGCGTGCCGTGAGAGCCGGGCGCAGGCTGGGCTTGAACCCGCGCTTGGCAGCTACCGGAGGAGGCAGTGACGCCAGTGTCATCAATGGCCACGGCATTCGCTGCGTCAATCTGGGGGTGGGCATGAAAAATGTCCATACTACCGGTGAATATATTGCTATTGACCACCTGGTGCAGGACGTAAAGCTGATTCTGGCCATTATAGAGGAAAGCTGCCGATAAGAGAAAAAGAGCTTTAGGACGGGAGCAGCCATAATATGGAACAAAAGAGGTAAAGGCGAGGGAAAGCGAGGAAACATGGTGCCTTAGCCAGGTAGGGTTTAATCCCCAAGGTCTTGCCCGGCGGGAAATAAAGACCGGGCTTTTGAGGAATATTATGGCTGCGCTTTCCCCTCCGCCAACTGTGCTTTTTAAAAGAAATAGTGGATAGGGAAACAGACGCAGATTAAAATAAATGAGTTTTTCAGGACAGGAGCAGCCATAATATGGAACAAAAGAGGTAAAGGCGAGGGAAAGCGATGAAGCATGGTTCCTTAGCCAGGTTAGGGTTTAATCCCCAAGGTCTTGCCCGGCAGGAAATAAAGACCGGGCTTTTGAGGAATATTATGGCTGCTTCTGTCCCTCCGCCAACTGTGGTTTTAAAAAAATAAGCAGAAGGATGCAGATTGGAAAGTATAAAGTATTTATGCATCCCAACCGCCACGTTATTGTTGCAGCGTGAGCAAATAAATTTATCAGGAGGAACGATGCTGGAAATACGGCGCGGAACGATTATAAAGGAACTGTTTGCCCGCAAAGGGATAAAAGGCTTTCTGGTTCGGACCGAAGCAGGGGAAGCCAGATGTATAGCTTACCCGGATTTAAGCGGCGATATAAATCCCGGGGATGAAGTCCTGCTGAATACCACGGCTGTTTCTCTGAACCTGGGAAGCGGCGGTTATCACTATGTTATCGCCAACCTTAACTCGACCGGAAAGGAAATGCCGCCGGGGGGGCATATCATGAAGATGCGCTACACTCCTCTGCAGATAAAAACCTTGAGCGTAGAGGAGGAGGATAGTCCCCATCGCCAGGTGATGATGCAGGCCGACAGCCTGGACCGGATCCCGGTGCTGGTTGCCACCCTGCATTCCATGGTGGCGCCCCTGGCCCTGTATCTGCAGCGGCAGGGTTTCCGGCAGGCCTATGTTATGACTGATGGAGCTGCTCTTCCCCTGGCATTCAGTCAAACCGTCGACTATTTAAAGCGGGAGAATATTCTGGCGGGAACGGTTACCATAGGCCATGCTTTCGGGGGAGATCTGGAGGCAGTCAATGTCTATTCCGGGCTGCTGGCCGCGCGCAAAGTACTGCAGGCCGATATTATAATAGTAAGTATGGGGCCCGGTATAGTAGGAACCGGGACTCGCTGGGGATTTACCGGAATAGAACAGGGGCAGATACTCAATGCGGTATACAGCCTGGGAGGAATTCCGGTGGCGGTTCCGCGTATAAGCTTTGCCGATTCCAGAACCAGGCATCGGGGAATAAGTCACCACAGCCTGACCGTGCTTTCACGGGTCTGTCTGGTGGAAGCGGTGGTCCCCCTGCCCGATCTGCCGGCAGACAAAATGGCGTATATTCTGGGGCAGCTGCAGGCCCGGGAACTGATGGAAAAGCATAATATATGCCTGGAAGATAATCCTGTTATGCTTGACATTCTGGCTGACAGCGGCATGAAACATAGTACCATGGGCAGAGGGATTGATGAGGAACGGGAATTCTTCCTCACTCTGGGCTCCGCTGCCCGGGCAGCGGAAAAGCTGTCCCGGCAAGAACCGTTAAACCGAATCCATGCTGTTTAGTGCAGATTCCGGTGAATAAATTCCCGCAGGGTAATATGGGGCGGAATACCGTTAAAGAGTAAAGGCAGATCCTTTACCTGGCCGATAAAGGTAATGCCCTGCTTTTGAATTAGGACTTGCATTATTATCACCTCGGTTGCAGTCTATGCAGTGATTGGCAAATTTATGCAGGAGGGGAACTATGAATTTTGAGGAAAAGACCATTCAAAGTAAGGATATCTTCAAGGGCCGTATCATCAAGGTCAAGGTAGATACGGTAAGTCTTCCCGACGGGCGGGAGAGTACCCGGGAAATTGTTGAACATGCCGGTGCGGTAGCTATTGTGGCCCTGGATGGTGAAAATAACATTCGCCTGGTACGGCAGTATCGCAAACCGGTGGAACAGGTTTTACTGGAGATACCGGCGGGAACCATGGAAGCGGGTGAAGAGGCTTTAAGCTGTGCTCAGCGGGAATTGGCTGAAGAAACCGGCCTTCAGGCTGCCGATTGGGAAAGGATCCTATCGTATTACAGCGCTCCCGGCTTCTGCAATGAAGAATTGCACCTGTACTTGGCTCAGGATCTGACCCCGGGCGAGTGCAGCCCGGATAATGATGAATTCCTGGAAAGTGTGAGTATTCCTTTACCGGAAGCTTACCGGATGATTTTTACAGGTCAAATCATTGATGGCAAGAGTATTATAGGTATACAACATGCATTTAACCGCTTGGTGAGGAAGTAAAATTGAGGAATATTTACAGCGATCTGCATATTCATGTGGGCAGTGCCGATGGGCGGGCAGTGAAGATAACTGCTTCCCGCAAGCTTGATTTGGGCGCAATACTATTTGCTGCCGCACCCTGCAAAGGCTTGGACATGGTGGGGATAGTGGATGCAGGCAGTACTCTGGTGAGCGCGGAAATTGAAGCCATGCTGGAAAGGGGCGACCTGCGCCAGCATCCTCGGGGAGGAATGCTGGCCCGCAATGGAGTGTTGCTGATCCCTGGCTGTGAAGTGGAAAGCCGGGAAGGGGTTCACATGATTTTGTACCTGCCCGGTCTGAAGAATATAAAAGACTACCAGAAATATATGCGCAGCCGGGTCAGCAATATGGCTCTTTCCACCCAGAAAGCCAATGTCTCTATAGCTGAACTCATCAATCTGAGTTTGGTTCTGAATGGGATATTTTGTCCGGCTCATGTCTTCACCCCTCATAAGGGTATCTATGGTTTCCTGACCCCCAGGCTGGAAGATGAACTGGGCCGGGATGCCGGCAGTATCAAGGTGCTGGAACTGGGCCTGAGCGCTGACACCGATATGGCCGACATGATAGGCGAGACCCGGGATTATACCTTCTTATCCAACTCCGACGCCCATTCGGCTGATAATATTGGCCGCGAATATAATCTTTTGCGCCTGGCCGATAACAATTTTCAGGAATTGCGATATGCTTTGGAGAATTTTGAAGGACGCCGGGTTATGGCCAACTACGGCATGGACCCCTTGATGGGCAAATATCACCGCAGTTATTGTCCTCGCTGTTTGACTATAACCAGTGATGCTCCGCCGGTGCTGGGGTGCAGCCGCTGTGGTAATGAACGGATGGTCATGGGGGTCTATGACCGGATTATACAGATTCGGGATCAGGAGGAACCACGCCACCCGGTAAGCCGGCCTCCTTATAATTACCGGGTTCCGTTGAAGGATTTGCCCGGTGTGGGGCCCAAATTGAGAGAGAAACTGCTGGCTTCATTCCATAATGAGATAAATTTATTGGAAAAAGCTAGTAAGGATGATATCGCGAGAGTGGCTGGAGAAGGTGCAGCCTCCTACATTACCCGCATGCGGGTGGGCAGGTTGCCTATTACCCCGGGCGGGGGAGGAAAATATGGCCGGGTTAAGAAATAATTTTTATAGCAGATTCTAAGGCGGTGGTTATGAAGATGGACCGATCCAAGAAGATAATCGTTGGCAGTGACGCCAGCGGCGCCTGCGACGCGGCCAGGGAAGGCATGCTGGTCATGATTGTCGATGTTATTGACATGTCAACCACCCTGGAGAGCGCCATGGATGCCGGCGCCTACGCGGTGTTGGGATGCAGTCCCGATCATACCGCAGCCCCGGTCGAGGTGGCACCGGAACGGATAGGCAGGGAGGCCTGCCGCCTGTCCCGCGAATGCGGGGAAGGTATTATCCTGGTGGCCGAACCCCGATCAGGGTCGGAGGATGAGCGCCGGGCCCGCTGCCGGAAAGTTATGCGGGGCATCGAAAGGGAGCAGGGTATAGTGGAAGCCGTGCTTCCCAATATCGGAGCGGAGACGCCCCGACTGCTGGATATGAAGAACCGGGTGGTGGTAGCGGTCACCGACACCGGAGGCGTAGCCTATGATGCAGCCTTCCAGGTAAATCCCCGGGTAATAACCGGCACCGTGGCCCGAACTTATAAACAGAAGGGGATGGAGCCGGCATTGACCGCCGCCCGCCGGGCTCTCCGCCTGCTTGAACGAAATGACCGGGGGATAGCCGTAATAGCCGCCAGCCGCAACTCGCTGGAAGATGTTCTGGCCGCCCAGTTTATTGCCAATTTGCTTCTGCAGGATAATATTATGTTGAGTAGCGGAAGACATAGTCACAATATTCCCCTCTACGAGGACCACTGATGTACCTTATGGGTACAATTAATGTCGCGTAAAAGCCCGGTCTTCAGTTGCGGCGGGACTGACGCCGGGGATTAATGATGGCTTGTAGCTGGGATTAACGGTGAAGCGTTTACCCTCGCCTTTACCTCTTTTACTCCATATTGCGACTATGCCTTTCTGGGATATTATGTTAGGGTAGCGGAAGACATAGTCACAATATTCCGTAAAAGCCCGGTCTTCGGTTGCGGCGGGACTGACGCCGGGGATTAATGATGGCTTGGGGGCCGGGAGTAACGGTGAAGCGCTTATCCTCGCCTTTACCTCTTTTACTCCATATTGTGACTATGCCTTGCAGGAAAATATTAAAAATTTATAGATGTAGGTGATAACTGATGAAACCGGTTTATGTTATAGGTCATAAAAATCCGGATGTGGACTCAATTGCCGCCGCGATTGCTTATAAGGTGTACAAGCAGAGCAGCGCTGAAGGTCTGTATATAGCGGCGGCGGCCGGAGAGCTGAATGAGGAAAGCCGCTTTGTATTGGAAAAGCTTGAGTTTGAGGCTCCGGCTATTGTTAAGAATGTGGGCACTACCGTGGATGATCTGCTGGATATGGACGAAATTGTCTACGTAACCGCTGATATGACTGTAGTTGAATTAAGCAATTTTATGCAGAAGCACCGGCTGAGGACCCTGCCGGTGCTGAATGATAAGCATAAATTCCTGGGTTTGTTGACTATCGGCGATCTGGCCATGATTTTTATGGAACGTCTGGGTCGGGGCCAGGATGTGGAAAACAGCCCGGAAATCCTGCGGGATATCCTGAGTAAAAAAGTAGCCGATATTATGAAGACCCGTGATTTGGTTCTGTTCGAAAGCCATGAAGCGGCAGAAGATGCCCGTAAGCAGATGTTGTCTTCCCGTTTCCGCAATTATCCGGTGGTAGATGAGGATAATCGCTATTTGGGGATGATATCCCGCTATGATTTGTTGCAAATGAAACGTAAAAAGGTTATCCTGGTGGATCACAATGAAAAGAAGCAGGCGGTTGACGGAGTGGATGAAGCGGAAATACTGGAAATTATAGATCACCACCGGGTGGGCGATCTGCAGACCATCATGCCCATCTATTTCCACAATGAGCCGGTGGGTTCCACCTGTACCCTGGTAGCCGAGACTTTCCTCAATAATTCGGTGTATTTTAGTCCTAACCTGGCTGGATTAATGCTTTCAGGTATTTTAAGCGATACCATGATCTTCAAATCACCTACCACAACCGCCAAAGACCGCCGGATAGCGGACGAACTGGAGCGGATATCAGGGCTTGCTTCCCTGGAATGGGGCAAAGCCATATACAGTACTTCCCATCTGGAACTGCACAGTGAAGAGGAATTGATAACTGAGGATTTGAAAGAATACGTCAGCGGTGATGAGATCTTTGCCGTTGCTCAGGTCGAGACTGTGGATCTGGGCCGGATAAGACAGCGTAAAGATAAATTGGTCCAAGCCATGGAAGCGGTTTGCCGCCGTCATAAATACGCCTTTATGTGCCTTATGGTTACGGATATTCTGGAGGCGGCTACCGAGCTGATTGTTGCCGGAGATAAAAGCAATCTGGTGGAACAGGCCTTCGGACCAACCGGTGAAGGCAGTATTTATCTCCATGGGGTTATGTCGCGCAAAAAACAGGTGGTACCAGTGATTTATGAGGTTCTGCGCAAGCAGAAAATGATGTAGATCCCATTATCTAACAGAATATAAGGCCAATCCATGAGCTGGTTTCCGGCTCATTTTTCTTTTAACGCATAAACTATCTCCTCAAAAAATATTATTTTCTAGGGAGCCATACAGCTCTTTAAGCAACGCCGGATACGGTAAAGGGGCGCGATATTCCCGCTAATTCAAGCTATAAGGAGCCAGGACATGAGTTTCAAAGCCCGGATCAAACAACACATAAATGAAAATCGTCCCCAGTATATCCTGGTTCTGCTTATGTTTTTGATCGGTTTGATTATGGGCAATTACCAGGTCCCCGGTCTGGATGGAGGTGTAAAAAACCAATTATCAAGTATTATTGACAGTTATTTAAGGGAAGGCATGGACGGCAGCTTGGGCGGGCATACGATTCTGGTCAGTGCATTCAATAAACAGCTGCAGGCGATAATGATCTTATGGTTCCTGGGATTGACGGTGATTGGTTTACCCCTGGTGCTGGCAGTTATTTGGCTCAGAGGCTTTGCCCTGGGATTTACCGTAAGTTTTCTGCTGCATGATCGGGCTGGAGCCGGGATATTGATTACGCTGCTGTCGGTTCTGCCTCAGAACCTCATCTATATTCCGTTTTTTCTGGCTTGGTCGGTGGTGGCCATCAATTTTTCCGTTTATATCATGGGAGGGAGGAATAATGGCGTACCATTGGGCCGCGCAGTGCTTGGGTATACCAGTCTGATGCTGGTTTATCTTTTGATTATGCTTGCGGGAGCCTTTGTGGAGGCCTACCTGTCACCCTGGTTTCTGAGCTTGATACTATAATCAGTGGAGGTGGAATGGATGATTGTTATAATTGATAATTGGAAGAAAAAGCTGCTTCAGGTGGGTGCGGCTCTGGTATTAATTGCAGTTTTTATCTATACTTTACCCATAATCACCGGTTTGCTGCATAAACAGGTGCCGGTTGACGGACGCTGGTTTCAGGAAGAGCACCCCAGCGGCAACCCCATGCGGGTGGAAGATCGCAGCCGGGAAAGCAACTTTGACCGTATGATGGATCAATTCGTTATTAAAATTCAGGATTTTTACTATGAAGAATAGGCGGCAGAAGGAAAAAGCCAAAGAAATGTCTAAAGTACTAGAAAAAATATAGGAGTCAGCTGATGCAGAATTATATCTCTGCCTTTATTGAATACCTTGATTATGAAAAGGGCTTATCTGTAAATACTCAGGCGGCCTATCGCCGTGACCTGACCAGATTCAGTGACTACCTGCAGAAAAGCGCGGGGCTGAGTGATCCGCTGAGGGTCAGTAAACAGCAGATAATGGGTTTTCTGACTGCCCGGATGGACGAAGGGGCAGCTTACTCAACGGTAGCACGCAGCCTTTCCAGCATAAAAACTTTTTATAAGTTCCTGGTACTGGAAGATTACATCCAGAACAATCCCACCACGGATTTGGAGACACCTAAAATTAAGCGCAAGCTTCCTGCAGTTTTGACTATTGAAGAGGTGGACAAACTTATGCAGCAGCCCCGGGTAACTCTTCCTCTGGGGTTAAGGGACCGGGCCATGCTGGAATTGATGTACGGAACCGGGGTCCGTGTATCCGAGCTGCTGCATCTGCAGATTGAGGATGTCAACACTACCGCCGGTTTTATGCGCTGTCTGGGCAAGGGAAGAAAGGAACGAATCATACCGGTTAACCAGACGGCGGTAGACTGGGTGATCAGGTACCTGGCCCGGGGCCGCAATTCATTGGTGAAGAATCATTTGGAAAGAACCCTTTTTGTCAATGCCCGGGGCAGGGCCATGAGCCGGCAGGGGTTCTTTAAGATTTTGGCCGGTTATGTGGAAAAGATGGAACTGAATAAGGAGGTTACCCCGCATACGCTGAGGCATTCTTTTGCCACCCATTTGCTGGAAAATGGAGCGGATTTGCGGGCCGTCCAGGAAATGCTGGGCCATGCCGATATCTCCACCACCCAGATTTACACCCATCTGACCCGATCCCGGCTCATGGAAGTTTATCAGCTTTATCATCCCCGAGCCTGAAAGCTGTATTTTGATTGGAGGTAGTGACAATAATGGGAACAAGAGCTATAGTCATAGTACTTGACAGTATGGGGGCGGGGGAATGTGCGGACAGCTGCCTTTACGGTGACCAGGGTTCCAATACCCTGGCCCATACCGCCCTGGCGGTAGGAGGACTTGACCTGCCCCACTTGCAGGAACTGGGATTGGGCAATATAATTGACATCAAGGGAGTACCGCCGGTGGATTTACCCCGGGCGGCCTATGGGAAGATGCAGGAGAAGTCGCCGGGTAAAGACACTACTACCGGGCATTGGGAGTTAATGGGACTGGTGCTGAAGCAGGCTTTTCCTACTTATCCCGATGGATTTCCCCCCGCATTGATCAATGCGTTTGAGCGGCGCATCGGCCGTAAAACTTTGGGAAACATAGTGGCTTCCGGGACTGAGATTATAAAGGAACTGGGTCCCGCCCATATGAGGACAGGCTACCCCATCGTCTATACTTCAGCGGACAGTGTATTTCAGATAGCCGCCCATGAAGAGGTAATTCCCTTGGAAACGCTTTACCAATATTGCCGTATGGCGCGGGATATTCTAACCGGCGAGCATGCGGTGGGCCGGGTTATTGCCCGCCCCTTTATCGGCGAGCCCGGAAGCTTTGTTCGTACGGCTAACCGTCATGACTTTTCCTATGAGCCGGATACCACTCTTCTGGACCATATCAAGAGCAGCGGGCAAACGGTAATCGGGGTAGGTAAAATCAAGGATATATTTGCTGGGCACGGTATAAGCGAGTCTTATCCGACCGTCGATAATCAGGATGGAATAGATAAGATCCTGAAAAATTTGAACCGGGATTTCAGAGGACTGCTCTTTGCCAACCTGGTGGATTTTGACCAGCTCTACGGGCACCGCAATGACCCTGATGGTTATGCCCGGGCTCTGGAGGAGTTCGATCAGCGGCTGCCGGAAATACTGGCTTTATTAAATCCGCAGGATTGCTTGATTATCACGGCTGACCATGGTTGTGACCCTACTACCAGCAGTACTGATCATTCACGGGAATATGTGCCTCTACTGGTTTACGGGCAGGAAATAAAATCGGCTGTCAGCCTGGGCTGCAGAGAAAGCTTCGCCGATGTTGCCGCCACCCTGGCCGATTACCTGGGAGTTTCATCAGATAAACTGGCCGGCAAAAGCTTTTATTCCTGCTTAAAAAAATACTAAGTTGAAGGGGTTGATGTAATGATAAACGTACAGGATTTGATAATTAAAAAAAGAAACGGGCAGGAATTAACCCGGGAAGAGATTCAATTTTTGGTTGATGGTATAAGCAATGATACCATCCCTGATTATCAGTTGGCTGCCTGGCTTATGGCAGTATATTTTAAGGGAATGAACGCGGCCGAAATCCGGCATTTGTCATTGGCAATGGCCTATTCCGGCGAAGTAGTGGATCTATCAAAGGTTGAAGGCATAACGGTAGACAAGCATAGTACCGGCGGTGTGGGGGATAAGACTACCATGGTAATAGTTCCGCTGGTTGCTGCTGCCGGTATACCGATAGCCAAGATGTCCGGCCGGGGTTTAGGCCATACGGGAGGGACCATAGATAAATTCGAATCTATTCCCGGCTTTCAGGTCAATCTGCCCCACGACCGGTTCGTTGAGCAACTCAACCGGGTAAGGGCGGCGGTAATATCACAAAGCGGCAATTTAGTACCGGCTGATAAAAGGCTTTATGCTATCAGGGATGTAACCGGAACTGTGGAAAGCATACCTTTGATTGCATCAAGTATAATGAGCAAGAAACTTGCTTCCGGGGCCCGGGGAATCGTACTGGATGTAAAGGTAGGCAGCGGGGCTTTTATGAAGAACCGAGAGAAGGCCCTGGAACTGGCCAGAGACATGGTGAACATAGGAAAGGGAGCCAATCGCCAGATAGTTGCTGTGTTAAGCGATATGTCCCAGCCTCTGGGTTACATGGTGGGAAATAATCTGGAAGTGCGGGAAGCCATTGCTACTTTACAAGGAGAGGGTCCATCCGACCTGGAGGAAATCAGTATCGTCCTGGCGGCGCATATGTTGGTTCTGGGGGGCAAGCATGCCGATTTGAACCAGGCCGCAGACGAGATCAGGCAACTGCTTAAATCCGGTCGGGGGCTGGATAAATTCAAGGAAATAGTGGAAGCCCAGGGAGGCAGGCTGGACTATGATATACCTGCTTATGGAATGCCCCGATCCCGCTTTAAAACTGCATTAAGGGTAACCCGAAGCGGATATGTCACTGAACTCAATGCGGAGGAAGTTGGCAGAGCAGCCATGCTGGCCGGCGCCGGAAGAGAAAAACTGGGAGACCAGGTTGACCATACCGCCGGGGTAAAACTGATTAAAAAATGCGGCGATTACGTGGAAAACGGTGATGCTATCGCCATGATCTATGGCAGCAATGAAGCCAGAATTGAGGAAGCCCGCATCAGGCTGGCCCAGGCCTACCAGTTTGGCAACCAACCACCCCAGCCGGTTCCTCTGCTTATAGATACTATAAAATAAACCACGAGAAAGTGCAGGGGCGGTTTTTAAGCCTGCAGTAATTGCAGGCCCAAAAACCGTTCTTGCTTCTGCAATCCACATTAAAGGAGGAATCAGTATGACCTGGAATTGGCTGTCACCTACCAGGCTCTTTTTCGGTAATGGCGCGATAGCTGGCAACTATGAAGAGATGAAAGCCTTGGGCAAACGGGCCCTGATTGTGACCGGAAAGGGTGGATCGGCGGTAAGAAACGGTTCCCTGCAAGACCTCTGTCAGGCATTGTCGGACTGCAATATAAGCTGGGAGATATTCCGGGAAGTGGAGGCCAATCCATCGGTGGAAACAGTACGCCGGGGGGCTGCGGCGGCTCGGGAGGCCCAGACGGAATTTATTGCCGGTCTGGGAGGAGGCTCTCCTCTGGATGCGGCGAAAGCGATTGCCGTGCTGGCAGTAAACGACATAACTGATGAAGAATTGTTTGCTGTCCGATTTACTGCCGCTCTTCCCATGGTGGCGGTCCCTACCACGGCTGGAACCGGCTCAGAGGTAACTCCTTACAGCATCCTTACCTATCATGCCATAGAAAATAAGAAAAGCATCTTCAGCCCCGCGATTATACCCGCAATTGCTTATATTGACCCCGCATATACCCGTGATATACCGTTTAATATCACTGCCGATACGGCGGTTGACGCTTATTCTCATGCCCTGGAGGGTTATCTGGCGGTAAAAAGCAATCCCATGAGCGACCTGATTGCCCGGGAAGCATTAAGAATCAGCGGAACCGAGCTGAAACTGCTGGCCAGCGGGACTAATCCGGGAACAGCCGGCAGGGAGGCTTTAATTTATGCCTCCACTTTGGCGGGATTGGTTATCAGCCAAACGGGAACCTCTATTCCTCATGCTATGGGATATCCTTTAACCCACTTTAAAGGAGTTCCGCACGGAAGGGCCAATGGTATCCTAATGCCGGCTTATCTTGCCTTTACCCTCAGAAAGAGCGGCAATCCCAGAGTGATGGAGGCCCTGCAATGCTCCGGCTTCGGCAGTTTACAGGAATTCCAAAAAATAATGCGGGATTTGTGCGGACCAGTCCCCCAATGCAGTGACCATGAACAAGCCCGCTTTATAGAAATCTGCTCTAAAGCCAAGAACCTCAGTAATAATATTGTCCGGCCATCGCAGCAGGATCTTGCCTTAATACTGCGGGAATCTCTGCAAGCGTGATCGGGCCTGCCCGGGTCATGTTGCCATGATCAGGCTGTTTATTCCCGGCAGAAATTACGATATAGATAGCAGGGCTGATCTAAAATTCTGCTGGAACGGGGGAAATAGATGAAGTTATTTATCTTGCACGGACCATCGGCATCAGGTAAAACCATCTTAATGAATTATCTCTTATCAGAAGATTCCGACTATCTCGAGCCTATTATTGCTTTCACCACCCGCCGCAGGCAAGTCCTGGAAAAGCAGGGACGAAACTATAACTTCATTACTCGTCAGGAGTATCTTGAATATTGCCGGGCGGGTAAGATTTATGAGGAAATCAAATATCTTGATGAATCTTATGGAGTCACCAGCGATGAATTAGAGCGGGTGAATCAAACTAAAAAAAACGGTTTGGCCATAATGAACATTGAAGGCATCAGGATTTTTAAAAGCAAGACGGAAGCTCAGAATGTGATCAGTATTTTTATTTATCGTGATTTAAAGGATATCATAAGCTCAATAATGGAAAGTGACCGCACACCGGAGGAAAAGGGGAGACGAATTGAACTGGCCAAAGAAGAAATGCCGGAAATGAGCAGTTGTGATTATATAGTATATAATATCGGCACCCTGGCCGACGCCTATTCCCAATTAAAAAAGATCATACAGAAAGAAATAAATGCCCGGCCCATAAATATGCAGATCAGACCGGGAGAGCGCTATCGGCATTTTAAGGGCGATGTCTACCAAATTATAACCACGGCTCTGTACACCGAAAACTACTGCCCGCTGGTGGTATACAAAGATGTCAGCAGCGGAATTGATTACGCCCGGCCTTATGAAATATTCTGCGGTAAAAAAGAACTAAAAAGAGAAAACCGGATTGTAAACCGTTTCGAGCTGGTCAAAGAAACCGAATAGTCAAATAACAGTGGCTGACTCAATAAATCGTTGCCCCAAAAAACAAATCCTAAAGACCAGGCCCGTATCATCAAAAAATGGTATGGGCTTGCTTTATTTAATGTACTTTTAAAGTTCTAAGTGGGGCGGATTTTTTCTCTTCTGACTTTGGGGACAGCCTCTTTGCCAATCGGCTGGCATAATAGCCTGTATACCTAAATATAATCTACTAATGAATATTAAAGGGGGTGTACACTTTTATGCGCTGCCACAGAAAAATCAGTCTGATAGTGATGCTTGTTTTCCTGATTACATTCCTTGCTCCGGCCGAGCTCTATGCCGATGCGGTTGAGGCTGAAGCCGAGGCCTACGTACTGATGGACGCTGATTCCGGTAAGATTTTGCTGGCCCAAAACGAGCATAAAAGGCTGGCACCGGCAAGTATGACCAAGTTAATGACTCTGACCCTGGCTTTAGAAGACTTGGCCAACGGTAAAGTCGGACTCAAAGACAAAGTTATAACCAGCGAAGAAGCCTGGAAAATGGGAGGATCGCAAATCTATCTGGAACCGGGAGAAGAACTTACCTATGAGGATATGCTGATATCCATTGCGGTTGGTTCCGCCAATGATGCCTGCGTAGCGGTGGCTGAACACCTGGAAGGCACCCACAAGAACTTTGTTGAGCGCATGAATCGGGAAGCCAAAATGCTGGGGTTGAAGGATACTCATTTTGTCAACTCCAACGGTCTTTCCGCTCCGGAACACTATACCAGCGCTTATGATATGGCAGTCATCGCCCGCCATGCCTTGGCTGATCCGCGGATACTGGAATATACTTCGATCAAAGAATATAACCTGCGCCAAGGTGAGTTTAAATTGTATAATACCAACAAACTGCTGTGGTGGTACCAGGGGGCGGACGGTTTTAAAACCGGCTGGACTAATGAAGCTAAATACTGTCTGACTGCAACGGCCAAAAGAGACGGATTGCGTTTGATCGGGGTGGTTATGGCTGCTCCGCAACAACACGGCAACTTCAGAGATGCGATGAAACTGTTCAATTACGGCTTTGCCCGCTATACCTACAAAAGTGTAGCGCCCGTGGGGAGTGTCTGCGGAGTAGTGAAAGTAGGCAAAGGGGTACAGGAGAACGTGGAGGTTGTGTCGGAAGAAGATGTCGGTTCTATGGTTAAAAAGGGTGATGAGAAAAAGATTACCAGCGAAATAAGCCTGCCCGCTTATATTGACGCCCCCGTCAAGAAAGACCAGAAACTTGGGGAATACCTGGTATACAACAATGGAGAGTTATATAAAAAGGTTAATCTGGTAGCCAAACAGGATGTACCCCGTTCGGGAATAATTAAGGGAATAATGAAAATGCTTGTGGAAACCTATCTATTATAAGTGGAATTTTGTGGAAGGAAACCATTCCCTTCTTGCCGAACCTATAACACGTTATCAGCGGCAAGAAGGGGATGAGGAAATGGATATAGAGTATAAAATGGTTAGAAATACCCTTGTGGTCAGGGCCAAGGGTGAGCTGGACATGCTTATTGCGGATGAGATGAGGCAGGAGATAGATCGGCGATTGGAGGAGAAAGGCATAAAGAATCTCATATTTAACCTGGAAAAGGTTACTTTTATAGATAGTTCCGGCCTGGGCGTTATTATCGGCCGGTACAAAAAGATCACTTCCGCTAATGGACGGATGTTCATTGTAGGGGCTAAAAATCCGGTGGAAAAGATCCTGCATTTTTCCGGAATTAACCGGTTGGTTCCCATGTACAGCAGTGAACAGGATATAATTAATCTGTAAGAGGAGGTGGACACCAGCCTATAGGGGCTGGGAAGAGATGAACGTGATAAATTATGTACGATTTGAATTCCCCAGTTTGCCTGAGAATGTCGCTTTCGCCCGTTCCTGTGTGGGGGCCTTCGCCTCCCAACTGAACTGCACTCTGGATGATATTGAGGAGATAAAACTGGTGGTATCCGAGGCGGTATCCAACTGTATCATTCACGCTTACCAGAACCGGGGCGACGGCAGGATTGAGATCATTGCCAGTCTCATGGACGACCGTTCCCTGGAGCTGACCATCAAGGACTATGGCAAGGGTATCGACAATCTGGAAGAGGCGCTGCAGCCCAGCTATTCCAGCGATCCGGCCCGGATGGGCATGGGCTTTACCTTCATGAAATCCTTTACCGATGAAATGCTGGTCGACAGCAAGCCTGATGAAGGGACCAGCGTCATCCTGAAACGTCACTTTATAACCAGAGATCGGGAAGCTTATGCTTAAAAGGGGGATGGGTATGTCCTCAGCGAATTCCTACCAGGATAATGAAGATTTGCTGCGCCGGGCCCAGCAGGGTGATGATGATGCCCGGGCCCTGGTATATGAGGCTAATCTGGGCTTGATATATATGGTGCTGGAAAGATTCAAAAATTCCTCTTATGAATATGAGGATCTTTTTCAGGTGGGGTCAATTGGTCTGCTGAAGGCCATTGACAAATTTGACTTTTCTTTTAATGTGCGCTTTTCCACCTATGCCGTTCCTATGATCATCGGTGAAATAAAAAAATTCCTGCGGGATGATGGAATTGTCAAAGTCCAGCGCAATATAAAGGAAACCTACACCAAGATTCGCTGGGCCCAAGACAAGCTGCGCGGCGACCTGGGACGGGAACCGGGCATAAACGAGATTGCCGGTCTGCTGGAAATGGACAAAGAAGATATCGTAGTGGCTATGGAGGCCTGCCAGGCTCCGGCCTATATGCATGATGTGATGCCGGGAGAGGAGAAAGAGCAACTATCCCTCATAGACCGCCTGGCCAACGAAGAAGGCAGCGTACTGTTGCTGGAGAAACTCGCTTTGCGGGAAGCATTGGGGCATCTGGAGGCCCGGGAACAGGAAGTGATTCTGAGACGCTTTTTTAAAGATGAAACCCAGTCATCCATCGCAGATGATTTAGGTGTTTCCCAGGTTCAGGTATCCCGAATTGAAAAACGGGCGATCAATAAACTCAAAGACCTGCTGGAATGATTGCCTTTAATTACCGCAAGCCGGAGCATGAGTTAAACATGGGACGCTGACGTTAGCTGAACATAGGAATGCTCGAGAAGAACGCTCTCCAGAGTTGAATATTCTTTTATCGTGCAACCATTTCATTAACTGTCCGTTCAACAGTTTGATTGATCATGTTTTTCCATTCAGGAGCCTTACAGTCTGCTCGGTGTTGCTCACAATCGTTCATTAGGTTTATCACCGCTTCTGGGCTGACATTGTTTGTAGTAAACAATGCCCTAAAAAACGAATTGAATTGAGAAATAGTTAAGGGAACAATATGTAAGTGCACCATCTCATCGCTTCTTGAATACCAAACACCGATTCTAAATGTTTCTGCAGTGTTAGAATCTATATTATTTGCTATAAATAAACCATATACCGGTTTTCCATTAGCTTCGGCATATTGGTTCATTAGATCAGCCACATGACGACGGACAGGTTCGCCTTCAGCAGCCTCTTGTCTTGAACTTTCAGTCAACGTAACTTCAATAACAATAACAAAATCACGGAACTCCATAATCAAATCCGGGCCATTTCCTGGGGCGGTACCAACCGGTAAAAAGTCTTGATCTACTCTAAACCGTCTGGCTTCATACGGCTTGTTTTCCAAGCTATCAATGGCCAAGAAAGCCCGCCATAACGTCCACTCTAGATATGCAGGACTTTCACTACGAGGAATAACGATCTCGGTTTCTTCATCTATGCGGCGGCGATCTCTACGTGATGCAATGAGATCAATGTAATTAGCAATTTCTTCCCACTGACTTGCTTGCTCTCTTGCATATATTTCTTCCTTTTGCTTAAATATAATATCTTCTATTTCGTGCCTGATAATAGCAATGTCAGCCGGTGTATCTACAGGCCGATCACCAAGCACAAACGGAATTCCCATTTGAGATAATTGCGCAATTAAATTATGAAGCACGTCCAAAGCTGCGCCCTGCGTATCAGTAGGAAGCTGCGCGCCATTACACAAGGTGGTATACCTTTCAAGCTCACTTGTTGGTACAGAAGTATCTCTCGCCATTAACTCTGCAAATAGGCGCTTTTCAGGTACTAAGGCGATACCACGTCCTTTATTTTGGACAAGACCGGTAGCCTTCAAATACCTGAAATTTGCATCAGCATAATCACGAAATGTGGATGCCCTTAGGCCAAATGCAGTACCCGCTTCTTCATACTTCGCTGAATCAAAACGACGTTTTGACTCAGCAGCATTACGCTCATTTCTTAATTCAATAATGCGTTCGGCCACTGTAACAACACTATCAGCACTGGTTGTTGTCTGAATATGAAGAGCCATTTCGATAAAATTAACAGAAGCTTCACCGGTTTGTCGTTCTAATTCAAGTAATACAGCTAAAGTGTGTCGAAGCGGTGAAAACCAAGTGGACTGTTCTTCTCCATTTCGAATTTCAATAAATTGCGCTGCTAAAGCACGTAAAAAGCATTCCTGCATTGCAGGTACAGTATCTGCACGTATCAGCCGCCATCCATTTGGCGTAATTGTGTCCATTGTACCTACATCCTCTTGACGAATTGTATCAGAATGTATCTCTGGATATAAGAATCCCAGCTTACCAAGAGCCGATCGCCATTTACGTCCCACGCTATATGTTTTATCTGTTCCCAGCGAAACAATGCCATGCTGACCCAACAAATCACGAAAAGCACGGTCACCGTCCTGTCCGCGCATATTGCCTTGAAGATATGATGTAGAAAGTGCAACTAAACCGTCACGTAGGCGAAATGCACTTCTGACGGATGTATTACCTATATACCAAAGTGCCATAGTTGCATCTCCTTAATATCCCACAAAGAGATATTCTTGTACCTGATTTTTGTTATTTCCCACGCGGTTACCTTGATTACCGAAAGAATACCGGTAATCCACAGGGATAACTTCAACGTGTTCCTTGTGTTTAGAAAGTATTGAAACCATTTCATCAAGTGTTGGTAAACTGTTAGATGAATAGGATACTATAATTATGCTGTTTGCATATTTTTTAAATAGTAGATCAAAAGCATTTGCCGCTCCTTTCCGTGTAGAAAAGGGAGTAGGATACGATTTGAACTTTTTTGTTTGTGTATGCTGTTGTATCTCGACACCTTCCCAATTTCGAGCGAGACCTTCAACAAAGTGGTAGCGGCGTACATACTCATTGTCAGAGTAAGGAGAGTAATATGGAGGATCAATATATACCATATCCGGCGTTTTAATTCGCAACTGCATGGCGTCACGGTTTTTTGCTTTATTGATCTTTCCATTATCAAAAACAGAGTTATTTACAGCAATCACAGCATCTAAAAACTGCTCTTCCAATGATTTTTTTAGATCTTTTCTTCCATCGTCATAACGGTCCCCAGTGTAAGTAAAAATGCCCCGGGCACGTTTCTTAATGCATGCACGGATTAATGCAGACATGGCTATCGCTCGTTTATAAGGGTTACGAACAGCTGTTATATTTGCCCGTAATATGTCAATAACTTCGTTGTCATGATCAGAGAAGTATAGTCCGGCAAAAGTTGTTGAAACGAAATGATCAACCTCTTGTGATTCTATCAGAAGTTTTTGCGCTTCATCGTGTGGAAGTATTACTGAATTGTTCTCAATCATTGCTTTTGCATAGGTTGCAGACATTGCCATGTAATCATTACTGATTACTGCTTTACCTTGAGCCTTAAACATATAGCCTACAATGCCTGAGCCTGCAAAAAGGTCAACAACACTATCAAAATTGAATTGAGAAGCAATATCCCATATTTGCAATAATAATTTACTCTTTGAGCCCATATAACGAGTAGATGGATATTTATTGACCTGGGCAGGTAGAGGTTTTGGAACAACTGATAATACAATACTTTTTTTCGGAGGAATTGTTATTATAACATCCTCGCCTTTACGGCTATTACCATTACATGAGATGTAGCGCTTAGTTTGTACGACATCAATATTATAAGCCCCATACAGCTCATGCACCAATGGGTGATTTGAATTGGTAAGAATCACATAACAACCCAGCTCATGAAGCCTTTTAACTTCATGCGAAAGCTCTACGTGATCTTCTTCGTAAAATTGCTCCTTTGTGTAACGCTTGAAATCCGAGTATTCTGATACCGGAAGGTAAGGTGGATCAAGAAACACAAAGTCCCCGGGCTTAGCATAGTCTTTTAGAACTTTTTGATAATCTGCACATACAATGGTAGCTCTCTGCAAAACAGCAGATGCTGCATAAAGAGCTTCAATATCACAAATTTTGGGGTTACTATATCGTCCAAAAGGCGCGTTAAACTGTCCCTTTTGGTTCACTCTGTACAGCCCATTGAAGCAAGTCTTATTCAGATAGATTGTCCTTGCTGCTGCTTGCGATGGTGAAAGTTCATGCCATTCAAGTGATCTGACTGCATAAAACATTTCTTCAGTATTACTATAAGTTTGAAGGTATGTAATCACTCCATCGACATGCTCTGCCACTTGTCTATATACATTAATTAACTCGGGGTTGCTATCTGCAATAATAGCATCAGAAGGATTCAGAGCAAAAAATAATGCCCCTCCTCCAAAAAACGGCTCTATATATCGACCATATGAATTCGGTATTTTAGGTAATAAATCATTAAGTAATTGCGTCTTGCCGCCTGCCCATTTTAGTAGTGGCCTTGCAGGAGTGTTTGGTTGGTGTTGTTCAGCTTTGCTGCTTATTGAGTTTGGCACTATTTACAGATTCCTTTCTTTTGTATTTATTATTTTTGTTTGAATATCTTTGTCGGCTAATTGCTTCCTCAAATACCAATTTTCGCTATAGCATTCATCAATTACATTAAAATTGAGCATTGTCAAGACAGTACTGATGATTAAATACTCATTCACAGGTTATTAGAGTATTATTCCTAATTTTAGGATACAAAAATCCAATTGGGGTTATATGTCGCAAATATCAGCCATGATAATAATTATGGTATGAATCTGTCATCTTTGCATTATTGGGGTTTTCTGAATATAAATAAGTATTCATGAGCAATTAATAGAAAGTTAAAATCAATACTTTTTTGATGCCAAAACCCTGTAGCTTTGCAATTGTGCTGCTCTTTAATAACTATTTCCTTTAAAATAAAGCCCGCATCTAAAAATACTTGCATTACTTTAAATCCTAATGGAATGACATGTTTTTTCTTTCTGGTATCCCCCATTAGAACTGAGCAATACTTATTTTTCTTCAATACCCTAAAGCTTTCGTCGGCCACTTTTCTCATTTGTTCTAAAAAATCATCTATATCACAGAGCGACAAATCCCCGATATTTTCACTGTATTTTATAATATTTGCATATGGGGGATGAGTACATATTAAATCAATACTGTTATCCATAATAAAGTCAAGTTTTACTGCATTCCCCTGCACGATTTTTGGTTCAAAACAATTATTTCTCGCAAAGCCAAGATTATATTTCGCTATTTCAACTGCTTTATAATTAATATCAATTCCTATGCCTCTCCTGTTTAATAATATAGCTTCTATTAAGGTAGTCCCACTTCCGAGAAATTGATCCAAAACACAGTCGCCAACTTCAGAATATCTCAGAATTACATTTCTTGGAATATACGGAGACCAATTTCCTCTATATTTTGAATTATGGGTTGCCCAATCCCCTCTCTGGGGAAAGCTCCAAATAGTCGTTGTTTCCATATCAAAATTAGTTGGTTCCCAATATGTTATCCCGCTGGTTCCTTCTGATATGTATAGAGTGTTTTCTTCTTCTACTGTAGAAATACCTTCTTGATTTATAGATCCATTGTTTTCCGCTAGTAAATAAAGTATTCCCTCTAAAGTCAAAATTTCATTGCCCACTTTTCTCATTTGTTCCTTAAGCTCAGGCCAGTATGTAAGAGTATTAGTGCTTCCTTTTAAGATTCTCACGTCATGTAGGATTGAAAAATACCATTTTTCTCGTTCTTCCTTCCACAAAACATGGACTCTTTTATCTTCAAGTAACCTAATTGTATTTTCTTTATTCATATGACTTTCACCATCTTCCGTGTCTAAACCTACCAAATTCAATAGATTAAAAATAAATTTCAAATATATTTTACCAAACATATGTTCTTATTTCAATTGAATTCTAGTATATTTACAAGCTTTCCGACGAACAATTGATACAAGATTGGGCTGTAAATCTGGCTTGTAAATGGTTTGTGGGGCTTAATCCCGAAGAGCCTCTGCCCGAAACCAGCTTACTGGACCAAATTTCGTACCCAGCGCTTAAAAGATATTAGCCTGGATGCCATTATTACCGAAATCGTACACCAATGTGTAGAAAAAGACATAATAAAATGGCACAAAAAAGACATCCCTTGTGTCTTTGGAGCATGAGTAAACCTGGAGACGTCGACCTGGCTGGACCGCCAAAATGTCTCCAGCCTGTCCATGCCGGACTGATGTTAATATAGCCGGGATGCCTCCGGCCCTCTTTTTTTTCGGTTAAAAAATCTATCCAGATAATAGGATACAACCGCCGAACCGCCGACAATTCCCAGATAAGCCCCCAGTTTTAGAATAAGATCGGCATTGCCCGCGCTTCTGCCGGCCGGCCCGTACCCTTTGCCTTCCCGTTTACCATCGCCGCCGATCCCCGCACCGTTATGGTATCCTCTGCCTGAAAAAGCCCGGCCCTTATGGGCAGTGCCGATGCCTCCGCCGCTTGGGTCGGACCGGGACACTCTTTCTTCAAATTGATGATTCCTTTCTGTAATTCTGCCTATTTGGGCAATATCAGATAGGAGATTTACAGATATAAGGCCATATATGCCCAATAAAAGTATGATAACGGCGACCCCCTTGCTTATATACCCCATCACCGCATTAGTTTTAAAGCCGATTAATTTCTGCGCCGTTGCTATGATCCAGTTCCAATTAAGACCCAAGTGGAACCCAACCAACAGTAAAGCCATATAGGATACTGAATTATGCAGGGTTTTCAACACATGGGTATCGCCGTAGCGAAGATGGGGAAACAGGACTTCCGAAATCAATGCTCCGCTGACGATTATGGTGAGAAAGGATAAAAATAATACGATAGCAAGCAAACATTCTATTCTGGTTTTGGTTTTAATCTGTTTGCTCAAAAATTTGGGGGTAGTCTTGCGGATGAACCGCCAATTTAAAAAGATATGGGAAATAAATACCGCCCCAATCAATAAACCGGCAATTTCATGAAATTGTGCCCCAAAGGCTTTTGCGTCCAATAATAAAATCAATAGAATAAGCATTATTATATCCAAGACTATCTTAATGCCGCCCTTTTTCATCATGTACAGACTCCTTTTCAGCTTATACTTTTGCTCTGCTGTTTCCGGTGCGCTTTTATTTTTTTAGAGATCGCAACTGACAATTATCTTATATTATAAAATACCCCGGAAAAATGAAAATAGGGTGAACATATTGTGAACAAATCTCCTCCATGTCCCCACGCATACAATTACCGGTTTGGTTGAAAACAATAAAATATACCTGATTGAATGTACAGAGGACATTGACATAAGTGATTTGTATTTGGGGGCAGTAATATCGACGTTCCGAACGCCGCCTTTCTTTCCGAAAAGCAGAAGAAGCTTGGCTGGCAAAAACCATCTCAATTATGCGGCAAGAAGCGGAAGCGGAGAAAACCGCCGGCCTGACGGCGAGAATCAGATCGAATTATTTGACTTGTATTTCCGGGCTAAATAAATTAAGGTAGAAAAAGAAGCGATAGTTTTGCAGGAGAATTTTAATGATAATCGGTATTGATATTGATAACACCATCACCTATACTACGGAAATGATCATGCACTATGCCATGATATTCGGCCGGGAACGGGGATTAAACACACTGCCGGACCCGAGCGAATATTATCTGCAGGAAGCGCTGGGATGGTCTGAAGAATCGGTGGAAGAGTTCTTCGATATTTATCTGGAACGTATTTACCGCGAGGTTTGCCCTAAGGAACAAGCGGCGCCGATTATTAAACGGCTGCAGCAGCAGAACCGCATAGTGCTCATCACCTCACGCAATTACCGCTTCCCGGGGATTGAAAAGGTCACCCGGGAATGGCTTAACGCAAATGATATTGCTTATGACCAGTTGATTCTTAATTCCACGCCGGATATGTATCATTTCAGTAAATTAGCGGTTTGCATGCAGCAGGAAGTCGATCTCATGGTTGAAGACCACCATGATCTGGCCCAGGAACTGAGCCAGTTTATCCCGGTGATTCTTTTCGATTACCCTTATAACAGAAAGGTGAAATCGGAAAATATTATGCGGGTGAGCAACTGGAGTGAAGCCCAGCAATGGATCGCTCAGTTGAACAGAGCAAGCGGGAACGGTTCCTGCCTGGCTTAGTTATTTTATTGTTCCTCTTACACGACCGGGTGAACCTTCCCCAAGTTCATCCTCCTTCAGATTAGACCCGGATTTTTCCGCATGGCTTTTGCCGCCGTCACATTTTTTTCTATCCCAGGTATACGGTTAATGAGTTCCTTATATACCAGCCAGGAAGCATTTCTGTTCCCCTTTGCCTATTTATTCCCTTGTTTACTCCACCTCCAAAGGCGCTCTTATCCCGAATAATTCTGATTTTATACAGCGATTCACAGTCACCCGGTTTTTCTCATATTATGGATATTGAGATCAAGTTTGAATTGCTGCTTATCTCAGTATGGAACGGGGGTATACCAGCATGGAAGTAAAGGTAACGCGCACCAAACCAGTTCAGTTAGTATTCGGCAATAACAGGCAACCCCAGCCGCGAGCCGGCAGATCACCGATAAAGCATAATTTAAAGAAGGGCGACAGGTTTACCGAGGGCGTGTCGGTAATAACCTGCACCAATCGCCCCGAATACCGGGAGAGGATTATACAAAACTACATCCATCAGTATTATGGTCCGGTGGAACTCATTATCATACTCAACCATAATGCTGCCGATCTGGAGGAATGGCAGGCCTGGGCCCGCTCTTATCCTAATGTAAGGGTATTTCAACTGAATCAATCGGTAACTCTGGGCGAGTGTTTGAATTTTGCGGTTGACCAAGCCCGGTATGGTTATGTGGCCAAGTTTGATGACGATGATTATTACGCCCCTGGTTATCTGCAGCAGGCGGTTGATGCCTTCAAAGCCACTAATGCCGATATTGTCGGCAAGTGCAGTATATTTGTCTTTTTTGAAGGCAGCGGCACCCTGGCTATAGCCCATCCTGATCAGGAAGAACGCTTTACCAGCATGCTGGCGGGAGCAACCATGGTCGTTAATAAACGGGTATTTAGCCTGGTAAGATTCAAGGCCCTGGATCACGGTGAGGACACCGAATTTCAGAATAACTGCAGTCGGCATGGCGTCAGAATGTACTCAACCAACCGGTTCAATTACACCTGTGTCCGGCGTGCCCAGGCGGATACCCATACCTGGCGGGTGGAAGAGGATGAATACCTGCGCTTTTGCCGGGTGGTTGACCGCATGAATGATTTTAAGGATACGGTCACGGCCTATTGATCCCAGGATTAGCTGGATGCGACGCCAAGCAGGATAGGTTTTATCTTATGATTTTTGATACGGAAATAATTTTTAGAAAAATTTGTGTAATCATAATTGATTCACATTAATCCCCGTCGAATCATGCAAATTGGATTTAAAGGAATAGATGTTATGGGAAAAAATAGTCATGAGCCGGTTCCGGCTGAGGCCAAAAGGGCTCTGATCACCGGCATAACCGGTCAGGATGGGTCTTATCTGGCGGAATTGCTGATTGCCCGGGGTTATCAGGTGCATGGCATCATTCGCCGCACCTCCATCTTCAACACCGACCGTATAGATCATCTTTATCAGGACCCGCACCAGCCTGATCCCCCTCTGTATCTGCACTACGGTGATTTAACCGACGGCAGCGGACTGAGGAGAGTATTGCAAAAGGTGGAACCGGATGAGGTGTATAACCTGGGAGCTCAGTCCCATGTAAAAGTCTCTTTTGAACAACCGGAATATACGGCTGACACGGTGGCTATGGGAACCCTGCGTCTGCTGGAGGCCCTGCGCGACTATATGGAGGCGTCGGGCCGGGAAGTGCGTCTTTACCAGGCGGCTTCATCGGAGATGTTCGGGGCCGCGGCTCCTCCGCAAAACGAGCTGACCCCCTTCTGCCCGCGCAGTCCTTATGCCGTTTCCAAAGCAGCCGCTTATTGGTATGCCAAGAACTACCGTGAAGCTTATGGTATGTATATCGCCAGCGGTATACTCTTTAACCACGAATCACCCCGGCGGGGAGAGACTTTCGTTACCCGCAAGATCAGCCGGGCGGCTGCCCGTATTAAGATGGGGCTGCAGGATAGGCTCTACCTGGGCAACTTGGATGCCAAGCGGGACTGGGGCTATGCCGGCGATTATGTCAAGGCCATGTGGCTGATGCTGCAGCAGGATTGTCCGGATGATTTTGTCATAGCCACCGGGGAATCTTATTCGGTGAGGGAATTCCTGGAAGAATGTTTCTCTTATCTGGATTTGCGCTGGCAGGATTATGTCAGTATTGATAAACGCTACTTCCGGCCCAGCGAGGTTGATTATCTGCTGGGGGATGCCGCCCGGGCGCGGGAGAAACTGGGCTGGAGTCCCCAGGTCAGATTTAAGGAACTGGTGAAAATGATGGCTGACCATGACCTGGTTCTGGCCCGGCAGGAAAAAATATTGCGCGATGCGGGACATATTGCCGCAGTCAGAGGCAGTGCCCATGGATAGCAAGGCTAAGATTTATGTAGCCGGGCATCAGGGCCTGGTAGGCTCGGCCATTCTGCGTCGACTAAAAGACCAAGGTTATTCCGATATTCTGTTGCGCCCCCGGGAAGCGCTGGATCTTTGCGACCAGGCGGAAGTCTATCATTTTTTTGCCCGGGAAAAACCGGAATACGTTTTTCTGGCTGCCGCCCGGGTGGGGGGAATAGAGGCCAACCGCAGTTTTCCGGCCCAGTTTATCCGTGAGAACCTGATGATACAGAGCAATGTTATTGATGCCGCCTATCGTTATGGAACCAGAAAACTTCTATTTCTGGGGTCTTCCTGCATATACCCCGCGCTTGCTCCTCAGCCTTTAAAGGAGGAGTATCTTCTGGGCGGCGAATTGGAGGAAACCAACGAGGCTTACGCTATAGCCAAGATTGCCGGAATAAAGATGTGCCAGGCCTATAATCGGCAATACGGATGTAATTTTATTGCGGTTATGCCCACTAATCTCTATGGCCCGGGAGATAATTTTGATTTACATTCTTCCCATGTTCTGCCCGCTCTGATCAGAAAATTCCATGAAGCTAAGACCGGGCAGGCAGAGGATGCGGTAGTCTGGGGCAGCGGACAGCCGCGCCGGGAATTCCTGCATGTGGATGATCTGGGCGCGGCCTGTGTTTTCCTGATGGATAACTACCGGGAAGCGGAGATCATAAATGTCGGTTGGGGGAAAGATATCAGCATCGCCGATTTGGCACAACTGGTAAAGGATGTTGTGGGCTATGGCGGCAAGATCGTCTACGATGAGGGCAAACCTGACGGAACTCCCCGCAAGCTGCTGGACGTCAGCAGGTTGACCCGACTGGGGTGGCAGCCCCAAATATCTTTAAGGCAGGGAATCCGGGACACATATCACTGGTATTTAAAATCGGGCGCTGCGGCGGCTGGAAGGTATGAACACTCCGGCGCCGGGACTTCGCCTATTCATACATTCCAATCGGGTTTGAGCAATGGAATCAATATAAAGTAAGCAAGGAGGTTGCGTTTTGATCAGGGTCAAATTAAGTACTGATTTCCCTTATGAGCCGTTAATCAGACAGACTCCGGGACGGCGCGGAATCTGGGGCGACTGTCAGTTCTTTATTGACAGCGGGGTAAGTGATTGCGACTACTGGGTGGTATATAACGGAGTGCTGCAGCATGAGACCGCGTTTTGCTCACTTGCCAATACTATCCTCATCACTGGAGAGCCACCCAGTATAACTGATTATTCCCCGGCCTATGCCAACCAATTTGCCCGGGTGGTGACCTGTCATGCCCATCTGCCCCACCCCCGTCTTATTCTGAGTCAGACCGGACTGTGCTGGCATGCGGGCAGGGTGCTGCTGGATGTCAATGAACGCCGCAGCATTGTAAACCGGGATTACGATGATTTTAAGGATTCGCAGGTTGTGCCTAAGAGTAAACTGATGTCGGTCATTACTTCCGTTAAGGATTTTACCGAGGGGCACCAGAAAAGGCTGAATTTTGTCAGAAGGCTCAAAGCTTACTTTGGGGATGATATTGATGTTTTTGGGCGGGGCATACATGAAGTGGAGGATAAATGGGATGCCGTCAGTCCTTATAAATACCATATTGCCCTGGAAAATTCGGCTTATCCCCATTACTGGACGGAAAAGCTGGCGGACGCTTATCTGGCCGGGGCTTACCCTATTTATTACGGCTGCCCCAATGTGGGTGATTATTTCCCGCCCGGTTCCCATACCCGGATCAATATTGACGATGTGGAAGGTTCGATCAGGGCCATTGAGGAGTGTGTAAGGGAACGGCGCTATGAGGATTCTTTGGATAAAATTATAGAGGCTAGGAATATGGTGCTGGACCGCTATAATATTTTTGCTCTTATCGCCGACTTGGTGAAAGAACCGGCAACTCGCCGCAGAAAAGTGGTAGTGACTGCCGGTCAGCCGGTAAGCCGGGTGGTAAGCTCCGGAATGACCGCCAAGCACCGGATAAGTTTTTATCCGGTGGGATAGGCGAATGAAAGACGCAGCCGGACAGGTTATTAAAACCGCCGGCTGGATGGGAGCATTGGGCCTGGAGGGGAGAAAAAGGGGACGAGCTGTATTTCAAGAGCAACTGACCATGAATGAATACAGGCATAAAACTTGGATTAGTTATAGCGTGGAGTTTGGATACATAAATATGCAGGCTCCGTCTAACGGCTCCTGCATATTTATGCATCCAAACAGAGTTGCTGTACTTTCAATCTGCGTCTTTCTTATCAAAGCTCCCGGCTTAAATCAAGGATTACAGCATGAGCCTAAGCGCCGGCTTAAGGCCGGCTGGCGATGGACTGGTAGTCGTCGGTATGGGCAATGATCACACAATCTTCCAGGATACGCTCTTCACTGTCCTGCCAGGTGTGGGAATCGACATCCAGGCGGCGGATGCCCACAAAGTTATAGCGATCGGTGGCATAGATGCGGATATTATTTCTGGTGCAGTCCCGGCAGAATTCAACGTCTTCACCCGCATCCAGGTTGCGGAAGCGGATCCGTTTTAATATAGATTTCCGGATCAGCATGGTAGCTCCGGTAACCCGGTCAACGAAGGTGTCTTCATTGCCCGGGGAAAACAGGGCCAAAGTACCGCTGCCTTCGAAATACAGAAACCAACTGGCTTTGCCCACCAATCCCGCCCCGCTGTTCTCCAGGGCCGCTACCGAGTTGGACAGGTAAGTGGGGGAGTAATAATCATCATCATCAAATTTGGCTACGTAGTCATAGGAGGCTTGGTGGGCGGCGTAGTTGAGGCATGATCCCTGGCCTATTCTTTCGTCTACCCGCAGCACCCTTACCCGCGGATATTCCGCCGTCTGCCTTCTCCAGAGCCCCAGGTCAATAGCATTGTTGTTGATTATGATAATCAATTCTTTGGGCGTAAAATCCTGGCGTAAAAAGTTCTGCAGGATGTTTTGCAGATAAGCCGGACGCTCGGTGCAGGTTATAATTGATACCCCCCGGCGATTTTGGCTTGGGGGCTGGCTTTGGGGCTGAGAAGAAAAATTAACTCGGTAGGATTTGTTGCCGGCAATCTTTATGATCGGATTATTACTCATTCGAAGACCCTCCTATCTCTTTCTTTGAAATCTGTTCTTTAAATATCTCCGTTTTTCTTAG